>Ga0222713_10000010_pt1 | contig 229677 bp, 196 predicted proteins | sample C33_649DmetaG_FD_165061 | JGI IMG/M metagenome (GOLD analysis project Ga0222713, IMG submission 165061) | Estuarine water microbial communities from San Francisco Bay, California, United States - C33_649D | ecosystem: Environmental > Aquatic > Marine > Unclassified | place: USA: California...
CCCGATGAGGGCACCAGGTACAGGTCGCCCTTGTAGGTGAAGGCGATCTGCGACCCGTCAGGCGAAATCGCCGGATATCGGTTCCACAAGGGCTCTCCGGCGTCCTGGGCGGACGGGCTGGCGAGGGTCAGAAGCAAAAGGGCGGCTGAAGCAATCAGGCGGCTGCGCATACGCAGCTATCGTAGCCGGGCAGGTGGGCAGGTGGGTAGGTGGGTAGGTGGGCGGTTGGGTGGGTAGATGGGCGGCTGGGCAACTGGGCGGATGGGGTCACCCGCCCAGTTGCCCACCTGCTCACTTGCTCAGCTGAGGAACGTCCGCCGCCGTCCACTGGCCTTCGCTCTTGGCGACAAACACGGTGGCCGTCAGGTCGGAGAACACATTCACCGTCGTGCGCGACATGTCCAGGATGCGGTCTACGCCTAGCACGATGGCGATGCCTTCGCCGGGGACGCCGAACATCGTCAGAATGCCGACCAGCAGGGGGATGGATCCACCGGGGACCCCGGCCGCGCCGATCGCGGTAATGACCGACATGATCATGACGATACCCATTTGCGGGATGGTCAGATCGACGCCGAAGATCTCGGCCAGGAAGATGACGGTGATGCCTTCAAAAATCGCCGTACCGTTCATGCACATCGTCGAGCCGATGGGCAGCACAAAACCGGCAACCTTGCGTGGGATGCCGAGCTGCGACTCGGACACCTCAAGCCCGGTCGGCAGCGTGGCGCTGGAGGAGCTGGTCGAAAACGCGGTAATCAGCGCCGCTTTGATCCGGTTGACGAATACGAGGGGTGACAGTCCGAGGCCGAACTTCAGGATGCTGAAGAGGGTGATGACCACATGCAGGGCCAGCGCGATGAGCACGGTGACTACAAACGCCGCGACGGCGATCATCAAGTCGAAGCCGAACCGCGATGACACCGTGAAGATGAGGCAGGCGACGCCGTACGGCGCCAGTGCCATCGCAAAGCCGATGATCTTGATCACCACTTCGTTCAGCGCTTCGAGCCAGTCGATCATCGGTTTCGATTTTTCGACGGCCATCAGTGTCAGCGCCGCGCCGAACATCAAACCGAAGAAGATGACGGCCAGCATGTCCGTCTTCGCCGCGGCGTCGATTGGATTGCGCGGCACGATGTTGACGAAGGTCTCGGGGCCGAACTTCGCCGTGGTGGCCGCGGCCTCGACGCGTGTGGACGCGTCTCCGGCGAAGCGCTCCATCAGTTCCACGCGGGTCTCCGGCGCCACCCGCTCCCACGGCCGCATCACGTTGACGACCACCAGACCGAGCGTGGCGGCCAGGCAGGTTGTGACGAAGAAGTAGGCGATGGCCTTGCCACCGACCCGGCCGACCTTGCGAATGTCGCCGAGGCCCGCGACGCCGAGGGCGATCGACGCGAACACCAGCGGCATGACCACCATGAACAACATGCGCAGGAAGATCTGCCCAACCGGCCCCGCAATGAAGCGATTGACCCACTCGACGGTGGGGTTGTCGACGCCCACCGTCAGGTTCGTGGTCACACCGGCAGCCAACCCGACCGCGAGGCCGAGCAGGATCTTGGTGTGGAGTTTCATGCCGGGGCCGGTGGAGCCGATCGATTCGCTCATGGTCTCAATCCTACTTCTTCCGTTCAGCCTTCTGTTTCTCGACCATCGCGGCTGTATCGGCCAGCAGCTTCTTCGCGTCGTAGACGATGCCGTCCTTGATGGTCCACCGGACGCCACCGACGCGTTCCACCTGCTCGGTCTCGTCGTTGAGCTTCACCGCGCCGTTGCCGTAGAGCACTTTCAGGTTGTGAAGCGGATTCTGATCAACCAGCACGAGGTCGGCGAGTTTGCCGGCCTTCACCACACCGAACTCCACCGGCTGCTTGCGCCATTCCGACAACGTCGCCGCGCCATTCATGGTCGCCGCCTGGAACACTTCGAGCGGATGGAAGCCGGCTTCCTGCAACATCTCCAGTTCCAGCACGTATCCGAAGCCGTAGGTCTGATAGATGAAGCCTGAGTCGGAGCCCGTGGTCACCCGGCCGCCCATCTTCTTGTAGTCGTTCACCAGCTTGAACCAGACCTGATAGAAGTTCTTCCACGCGATCTCGTCGTGTGTCGTCCAGTCGAACCAGTATGCGCCGTGGTTGCGGCGGCTGGGCGCGTAGAAGTCCATCAGCGACGGCAGGGTGTACTTGTCGTGATAGTCCGCCTCACGCGCGCGCATGACATCCCGGCCCGCCGAATAGATCGTCATCGTCGGATCAAACGTGGTGCCCAGCTTCACGTGCTCCTGCAGGTACGCCTTCCACTCGGGGGAGCCGGGCTCATGAATCTGATTCCACAGGCGCGCGACCTGCCCGAACCGGTGCTGTTCGTCATTCGCGTTCATGTCCACCGGCCAGTCCTGCACGACCGTGTCCTTCAGCAGGGATTCAAAGTGACCGTAGAAGTGCGTGACGGTGTCGAGGCCCACGCGCGCGGCGTCAATCGCGTTCATCTGGGCGACGCCGCCCTGCTGGAGGTGCGCCGTCGTGCCGAGGCCGTTCTTATGGGCCTCGTCGATGACAGCTTCCATGACGGCCGGCTCCATGGCGCCGAGCTTAAGGCAGTCGAGTGTGTTTGCGTTCTGCCGCACCCAGTCGCGGACGCCTTCCGGGGTGTCGCCGCCACCGGGGCGCTGACAGTTGAAGATGCGCGGCGCCGCGATTTCGTTCTTCTCGCTGCGCGCGCGTTCACTGACGCTGAACTGGTTGGGCCCGAGGGCCACACCGCGCACCGTCGTCACGCCGTGCGCCAGCCACAACTTGTACGCGTACTCCGCTTCGGCGTTCTTGGGAGCGCCCCCCGCGTGTACATGCAGGTCGACGAAGCCCGGCATCAGATACATTCCGGTGCCGTCGATTTCATGGTCAGCGGCCTGCACGCCGCCCAGGCGGCCGCCCGCAGCGCCCGCGCGTCCGGCTGGTGCCGGGCTGGGCCGGAGGCCAGGTGTGCCCGCCCCCTGAATCGCCTGAATCCTGTTGCCGGAGACGACCACATTCATCGGGCCAAACGGGGGACCGCCGGTGCCGTCGATGACCATGACGTTGCGAATGACCATGCGGTTGAACGGGCCGACGCCCTCGCCCGCCCGGCGGGCCGATGCCGGCACCAGTCCCGCCTGGGCTTCGAGCTCGACCTGTGCCCCGCCCGGAAGCAGCGCACCGCCAGCCGCCATCGCGCCCACACACACACCACTGATCAACAGGGACTTCCATCGTCTGGTCATGAAGATTTCCTCCTCGAGTGTCGGGATTCTACTGCACAGCCGCACTCATCGCTGAGTCGATATCGGGGTACTGGAAGGTGAAGCCGAGATCGAGTGCGTGTTTGGGCACGGCCCGTTGTCCGGCGAGCAGGGCCGGGCCTGCCATCTCCCCAACCACCAGCTTGAGCACAAAGCCGGGGACCGGGAACAGACTCGGCCGCCCGAGCGCCTTCCCGAGCGCGCGTGAAAACTCGGCGTTGGTCACCGGCTGGGGGGCGGTCCCATTAAACACACCCGCGGCATCCGTCCGACGCAGCAGCCAGACCACCAGTTCGATCCAGTCGGCGCGATGAATCCAGGACATCACCTGCCGGCCTGACCCGAGCGGGCCCCCGACGAAGCACTGGAACGGCGGAATCATCTTCTGCAGCGCGCCACCGTCGCGGGCCAGCACAATGCCCGTCCGGAGGATGACGACGCGGCAGCCGAGCGCGGCAGCCGGCTGCGCCTCGGCCTCCCAGTCCACGCCGAGTGTGGAGAGGAAGTCGTCGCCGGGGGGCGCCGACTCATCAAGCGGGGGACCGTCGTGTGGTTGCGGACCGTAGATGCCGACCGCAGATCCCGAGAGGAACACGGCGGGGCGCTGTGTGGCGGCACGGATCGCCCCGACCAGTGCGCGGGTCGCGCTGATGCGGCTCTGGCGAAGGTCTGCCTTGCGTGCTGTACTCCAGCGCTTGTCGGCAATGCCGGACCCGGCGAGATTGATGACCCCATCCGCGCCGTCAACCTCCCGGTGCCAGGCCGTATCGGCGCCGGTGTCAGTCGACCATGTCACATGCCGGACGCGGTCCCGTGTGAGCGCCCGACCCCGCGTGAGCACCACCACGTCGTGGCCTCCCGCCTGCAGCGCGTGCACAAGCGGCTGTCCAAGGAATCCCGACCCGCCGGCGATGACATATCTCATGCGGCCTCCCTCGCAGCGCGTTGGCCTTCTTCCACGTTGACCCGCGACAGCACGAACATACCTGCGATGAAGAAGACGATGAGCGACAGTATTGCATTACGACTCGATCCTTCGCCCGCGACGATCGCAAAGAGGGCGGGACCGAGAATCCCAGCGTAACGTTCAAAGACGCCGAAAAACGCGAAGAACTCGGATGACTTGGCCTTCGGGATCATGGACGCGAACAGCGACCGGCTGAGCGCCTGTGTGCCGCCCTGCACAAGCCCCACCATGATCGCCAGCGCGTAGAAGTGCGCGGCGTTTGTCATGAAATAGGCCAGCACCGTGATGACGAGATAGACGCTCAAGCCGAGGAAGATGCCGCGTTTGGCGCCGATGCGGCCCGCGAGTGCGCCAAAGAGGAAGGAACAGGGCACGCCGACGAACTGGACCAGCATCAACGCGGTGATCATCGAACCCGTGTCGATCCCGATGCCGCCCCCGTACAGCGTGGCCACGCGGATGATGGTTTGAACGCCGTCGTTGTAGAGGAAAAACGCCACGAGCATCAGCACCGCGTGTTGGTAGTGCTTCAGCTCGTGAAACGTGGCCCGCAGTTGCGTCAGCGCTGCGCGCACCTCGCCGACGACGGTCGTCGCACCACTGGGTCGGGTGATGACCGGCTCAGCCACGCGGCGCAGCACGGGAATCGTAAAGAGGATCCACCAGACGCCGACTGTGACAAACGAGAGCCGGGTGGCAATGCCTGCGTCGGGCAGCCCGAACCATGCGGGCTGCTGAATCATTAGCAGGTTCCCGGCGAGCAGCAGGCCGCCGCCGATGTACCCCATCGCATAACCTGCGGTGGACACCTTGTCGAGTTCGTGCGGCTGCGCGATGTGCGGCAGCAGCGATTCATAAAGCACGATGCTGCCCGCGACCGCGATGTTGCCCAGCCCAAACAACATGAGCGCGAGAATCCAGTCGCCGTCCTGGATGAACCACATGCCCAGACAACACGCCGAGCCAACCAGCATGAAGGTCGTGAGCAGTTTTTTCTTGACGGGCTTCGCGTCCGCGATGGCGCCGAAGATCGGCGCCATGAGCGCCATGATCACGATGGCCGCAGTCGTCGTCCATAGATAGCGGCTGTCTTGGACGTTTTCCGGCAGTCCGGCGGCGGCGACGCGTTTGAAGTAGATCGGGAAGACACCCGCGATGATCGTCGTCTGGAACGCGGAGTTGGCCCAGTCGTACATGGCCCACGCCCGGAGCTCCGGGCGATTGAGGCCGAGGCGGTTCAGCACGCCGGGAGTCTATACGGAAACTGCCGACAGGCGTAGGGCGCGTTCGGGCGTGCGTAGGGCGCGCTTGGACGTGCGTAGGGCGCGCTGAACTTGAGCGCGCCAGGGGCTGGCCCGCTACAGTTCAGCGGGCCCTACGTACGGAACCGACCCTGGACTACAACCGCGACGCACCGGGCCTATCGGTCGGGTTTGTGATGTGTCAAATCACGCGGTGGACCAACGCGTGCCCCGTCGTGGCAGCGCACGTCACCGCGGCGCGCCCATGTGCGACTGACTCATCGCGTGCTGAGGGCAGAAGGCCCCTGTCCCCCGGACTGTGCTCAGCGCAGCACCCTGATGGCCTGCAACGTACGCGACTCCTGTCCGTCGTGGGTGGCAGTGACTTCGAGCAGGTAGTCCGCAGAGGCGAATGACGACAGCGTGAGGTCGAGGCGCACCCGAACACCGTCCGGGGTGTCTTCAGAGGTCACGGGCGGTTCGTAGTTGAGCGCCTGTCCGCTGGTTTGCAGCAGCCGGGACTTGAAGGTGTACGGCGACGTGCTGCGCGGCAACATCCACTCAATACGCATGCGCTCGGTGCGCCAGAACTGCGGATCAGCCACTGGACGGTATGGCGCAGCCGGCTGCGGCAGCGCGCGGTAGATCAGCGGCTCCCCGAACACCGACACCGGGCCAGGCGAGACCCGCACCAGATCTTCCAGGGCATTGTCCGCCTGCGTGATGCGGGCTTTCACCTGCCAGGGACCGCGACTTGCTGAGGGCAACAGGATGCGGACCTCCGCGCCGCGTACCCCAGCCGCCATTTCCGTGGTGCCGGTCAGCGCAACACCCTGGGGATCGGTGGCGGTGACCTCAACCGTGCCGCCGTTGCGCCATCCGGCGCTCGACGCTGTGGCGGTCGGAATCTCCACGGCGATCGCAAGGGACTGTCCCCGCAACGCACCGTGCACGTGCAGCGCGGCATCGGGCCGCACCCGGGCCAGAACATTCATCGCGGCCTCTTCAGCATTAGGGCCGGGCGGCCGAGGTGGCGCGCTGGCCGCCGCGCGCATCGCGGCAATGTCTTCCTCACTCGGCGACTGGTATTCGTACCGCGCGCGAATGGTCTGACCCGTCGACTTCAGCTTCACGCGAAGTTTTCGCAGCCTGCCGTCCCACTTCGTATTCGACGTGTAGTACCCGAGCAGGTAATACGCCGACATATCGTTGGTGATCTTCCGGAAACCTTCCCTGATGCCGTTGGTGTTGACGATCGCGATGCCGCCGGTGTCGGTGGCCATCTGCCGGAGGTACGAGTTTCCCCAATTGATCCCCGGGGACAGCCCCGCGGGATTCACGGGGTTGATCGCCACATTCATCCGGCGCGCCAGCCTCAGCAGATCCTGGAAGCGCTGCGGATGTGGCTCGGGAATATTCGACGCGAGCATCTGGCACGCACCCGCGCTGTTGTAGTCCGGTTGGAAGACGCCTGACGCCAGGCCGCCCACTCCCGGCATCGGCCGGCCCTGGGGTGGCGGCGCCCCTCGTGTGCCACCAGCAGCGGGAGGCGTCCCCGTGCGGCGCCGATTCGGCTCAACCCCGGGCATGTGTTCCGTCACGAGAATCAGGCTCTTTCGTTCATCGCGAATGGTCCCGAGGATGGTGATGATGCCCTCAAGGTCGCGGTACAGATTGTCGATACGCCAGAGGTTGATCAGGCCCATGCCGGCCTGACCAAAACACGTCAGCAGTTTCTGCTCAACCGGGTCGAGGTCGAACGGTTCGTTGTGATTGAAGATTTGAAGGAACTGACCCACCATCGCCTGCGTTGATGGCGTGAATTGTCCGAGCACGAGGTCGCTCGCCTCGTGATGCGGCAGCAGAATTCCGAACAAGTCGCGCGGTCCGACTTCACGCGTCAGCATGTCAATGAGGGGCTGGCGCACGTAGTGCGCGTTTGCCCACTTCAGCCGGTCGAGGTACACCACGACGACGCGGTACCGTGGGTCGGCGGCCAGTCGGAATGACTCTCGCTGATCGCGCGGGTCCGGACGTTCCGAGCCAGGCGTCCAGCGTTCATATTCGATGAACTCTGACGAATCGATCTTCTGGGGCGTGCCGTCTTCGGTGAGTTCGAAGTCGTCGGCCGTCAGGCCGCGGATGACCGACCCGTCCTTCGCGGTCGGGTACGCATCCACCCGCACAAAGTGCGCGTCACTGCGGAACACCGGCAACTGCCGCTCGGGCAGTTGCAGTTGCGAGACGACTTGTGCCGCATCGGGTGCGGCGTACAGGGTGGCGGCAGCCACGACGGCCGCAGCGAAGGCTCGAACGATTGGAACGCGAGCGCCACTCATGCCGGACACCCTGACAGAAAAATGTGCTGGTCCGGGCATCTTAGCCAAGAAATCGGCCCGGTGCTATCCTGACCGCGTCGGCCCTGCAGTGAGCACATGCATGCGTGATTTCCGGTATCCCGTGGTCTGTCTGCTGGCGCTTTTGGCTGTGGCCCCGATGGTGCCGACCGCGGCCCAGTCCCTCCAGCCTCCCCAATTTCGCGCCGGTGACCAATCACAGGCTGCACGTTTTACGGCGCGGTGACGTGGGTTAGCATCACGGTTTGTGGCTCCTGTAGCTCTGTTCCTGCTCACCATCGCCGGCATCTTTCTGATCGGGGCGCTGGGCGAGATCGTCTTTAAGCGCACGCGCGTACCAGACGTCGTCTGGCTGCTCGTTGCGGGTGTGATGCTGGGCCCGGTCACCGGCACGGTGACGCCGGAGGATCTCGCAGCCATCGCTCCGTTCTTCGGCGCCCTGACGTTGGTCGTGGTCCTCTTCAACGGCGGCACCCAACTCGATCTGCCGCAGATCCTTCGGGCCGCGCCTCGGTCGAGCCTGCTGTCCCTGCTCACCTTCCTGGTGACTGTGGCCGTAGTCGCGGCCTGCACCATGCCGCTGCGATCGATTGGCTGGTTTCCTGCGGAATGGACCTGGACCCACGGCCTGCTGCTGGGGTGCATCCTCGGCGGCTCAAGTTCGATCATCGTCATGCCGGCCATGCTGCTCTCGCGTATCGAGGATCGCACAGCCAGTCTCATCAATCTTGAGTCCGCCTTCACCGATGCGTTCTGCGTCGTCGGCGCGACAGCCCTGATTCAGATCCTGCTGGCCAGCGGCGACGAGACCGTCTCTGCGGGCGCCACTCTGATGCGGTCGTTTGGGCTCGGCGCGTCACTCGGACTGGCGGCGGGTTTTGGCTGGCTGGTGGTGCTCCGCGCGCTCCACTCAAGTGAACATGCCTATCCCGTCACGTTGGCGGCCCTCCTGATTCTGTATGTGGCCATCGACGCCGCAGGCGGATCGGCGGCGCTCGGCATTCTGGCGTTTGCCGTCGTCGTCGGTAATGCCGAACACTTCAAGGGGATCCTGAAGCTCGAGGAGGACTTCATCCTGAGCGACGACGTCCGGGGATTTCACCAGCAGGTGACGTTCATCGTGAAATCGTTTTTCTTCACGTTCATCGGCGCGATGCTCACCCCGCCGTGGTCACTCGTGGCGATTGGCCTTGGCCTGGGCGTCGTATTGCTCATCGCGAGGGCGCCTGCAGTATGGCTCTCGCTGTGGGGGGGAGGTTTCACCGCCGACTCGGTCAGGGTGGTGACCATTGCGATGCCGCGCGGCCTCGCGGCCGGCGTGCTGGCCTCCATGCCAATGGCGGCCGGCGTGCCCGGCACGTCTCACCTGCCTGCGCTGGTCTTTGCCGCAGTGATCTCGAGCATTCTGATCTTTACCGTCGGACTCCCGATGGCCCATCGCCTTGCGCCTCCGGCTTCGCCGTCGGCGTAGAGGCCTTCGCGTCAGGACTGCGCTTGTCGGCCACACCGTAGATGGCGCCGGTGTTGGGATGCACCCAGATCGTTTGTGCCGATCCCTGGGTGCCGCCGACGCGCACATCGTGGCCCAGGGCCTTCAAGGCGGCCTGCACCTCGTCGGAGACGCCGTTCGCTTCAATGGAGAGGCGGTCCGGCAGCCACTGGTGGTGCATGCGCGGCGCGTCCACTGCGTCGCGGCCATTGAGTCCCCATGCCGTCACACCAAGCACCACATCGAGTGACGTGTTGATGATCGTGCGTCCGCCCGGCGAGCCGGTGACGAGTACGAGGCGGCTGCCGCGGGCGACGATCACGGGTGTCATCGAACTGAGCATGCGCTTGCCAGGTGCGATCAGATTTGCAGGTGTACCGATATCTCCCGTGAGATTCGTCGTGCCGGGCTTCTTGTTGAAGTCGCCCATCTCGTTGTTGAGCAGGAACCCGGTGCCGGGAATCACCAGATGTGACCCGTAGCCCCCTTCGAGCGTGTACGTCAGCGAGACGGCCATGCCGTTGCGGTCCGCGACGGAGAAGTGCGTCGTGTCGTCCGATTCGTCGCCAGGTGCGGTGACGATGTCCTTGCCGAGTTCCACCGAACTCGAGGCGCGTGTGCGATCGATCGTCTTGATCAGTTCCGACGCGTGGGCCTTCGATGTCAGGCGGGCAACCGGCACCTCAACGAAGTCGGGGTCGCCGAGGAAGCGGGCCCGATCAAGAAACGCGCGACGCCGCGCTTCGGTCGTCAGGTGCACTGCTTCAGTCGAGAGTCGCGGGATCTTCTGGATCTCAAGCGCCTCAAGCATGTTGAGCATGGCCAGCAGCGCCGTACCGCCGGAACTCGGAGGAGGCATCGAGATGATCTCGTAGCCCAGGAACGTGCCACGGACCGGTTGCCGCTCCTTCGCCTGATACGCCGCCAGGTCAGCCTTCGTGATGAGCCCCCCGTTGGCGGCCATGGCCTTCTCGATGGTGTCGGCAATCCACCCTGTGTAGAACGCATCCGGACCATCGGTCGCGATCGCCGTCAGTGTCTTCGCCAGATCACCGAGCACGATCGTGTCGCCTTCGGTCCACTGCGCGCCGCCGGGTTTTCCGTACGCGGCCACCGAACCCGGGAATGGCTTCATGGGGCCGGCCACCTCCCGATTCAATCCGCCCGCCAGCGACCTCGATACCTGGAACCCGTGCCTCGCCAGGTCTGCGGATGGCATCACCAGTTCCCGCCACGGCAACTTGCCAAAACGCGAGTGCGCCAGCGCAAGTCCACGGACGGTGCCGGGCACACCGGGCGCGAGGTACCCCGCAGCGGTCAGGCTGCGATTGATATTCCCCTGCGCATCCAGGTACATCGTCGGCGTGGACTTTCCGGGCGCCTTCTCGCGGAAGTCAAACGTCGTCGCGGTGCCGTCCGGCAAGCGGACGATCATGAATCCGCCGCCGCCGATGTTGCCGGCCGTCGGGTAGGTCACGGCCATCGCAAATGCCGTGGCCACCGCCGCGTCAACGGCGGTGCCTCCGCGTGCGAGCACGGCCGCACCGATATCTGATGCGATGTCTGACGATGAAACGACGACTCCCGCGCGGGCGAACGTGCCCAGATCGGGCTGAGCCTGGGTGGAGACCGGTGTGACGGGCGCCGCCAGCACGGCCATCACAACGAGGGCGACAAACATGCGCAGTTTCATGCGCACAGGGTAACCCAAATGGGGAGATGGGGAGATGGGGAGATGAGGAGTAGAATCCCCGCCTATGCAACTTCGACTCTCAGGCCTGCTCTCTGTCCTTGCCGGCGTTGTTGTGGCGGCTCAGGTGGCCGCTCCCCCGCAGCCAGTCACCCGGGAAGCCGCGGTGGACAAGGTGTTTGCCGCCTGGAACAAGGCGACGCCTGGGTGTGCGGTGGGCGTGGCTGAGAACGGCGCGAGTGTGTTGCAGCGCGCCTATGGCATGGCGGAGCTGGAGCATGCGATCGCCAATGGCCCGGAGACAATTTTCGAGGCCGGGTCGGTGTCGAAGCAGTTCACAGCTGCGGCGATGATTTTGCTCGCGCGTGACGGCAAGGTGTCGCTGGATGACGAGGTGCGGAAGTACGTGCCGGAGTTGCCGGCCTATGAGGCGCCCGTCACGATTCGGCAGATGTTGTCGCACACCAGCGGGTTGCGTGACTGGGGCAATCTCGCCGGTATCGCGGGGATGCCGCGTGGTGCACGCACCTACAACCATGGGCATGTGGTGGACATCCTGAGCCGGCAGCACGCTCTGAACTTCGCGCCCGGCACCAGATGGTCCTACAGCAATTCGGGGTACAACCTCGCCGCCGTGATCATCGCCCGCGCCAGCGGGATGTCATTTGCCGAGTTCAGCCGCACGCGGTTGTTTGAACCACTGGGCCTCACTCGCACGTCGTGGCGAGACGACTACGCGCGCATCGTCCCAGGGCGCGCTGTGGCGTACAGCCCACAAGGCCAGGCGCGGTTCCGCCAGGACATGCCATTCGAGAACGTGCACGGGAACGGCGGGTTGTTGACGACCGTCGGGGATCTGCTGAAGTGGCAGCGGGCATTGTCTGACGGTCCGCTCTCCGGCGCGCGCGTGGCCACTGAACAGCAGACCATGGCGACACTGCCTGATGGCCGTGCACTGCACTATGGACTCGGTGTGTTCACCGGCGTCTACAAGGGGGTGTCTGAGGTGTATCACTCGGGAGCGACAGCGGGGTACCGCGCGTTCCTGACGCACTATCCGTCGGCGAATCTGACGGTCGCGGTGCTGTGCAACGCCGGCAACGCGAATGCGACACAGTTCGCGCGGTCGGTCAGTGATATCTATCTCGGTGAGCGCGCGCGTGCGGATGCGCCTCGTCCTGTCGTCCTCCGCGAAGCGCAGGGACCCCTGGTCGGCGTGACACCCGACGCGAGCTACCAACCATCCGCCGAGGACCTGGTGGCGTTCGCCGGCACGTACAACAGCGCCGAAGTCGAGCTCCAGCTGATTGTCTCGGTCGAGAACGGCGCGCTGCTGATTCGTCGTCGTCCTGATGCCACGATGCCGCTGCGTCCGCATTCGCGCGATCGATTCGAAGCCGGGGCCGGCCTCGGTCTCGTGACCTTCCGCCGCGAGGGCGGCCGCGTGATCGGATTCAGCGTCACGCAGGATCGCGTCTGGGACCTACGGTTTACGAGGACGCAGTAGCGCGTCGGTCACCGCCGTGCACCCACGGTCCGGCATCCCTTCGAGCAGCCGCGCGAGGAAGCCGGACGCGTTGGCCACGGCGTACGGCGTCGAAGCGGTCGCGTTCAACCTGCCCCCGGCGGCATCATCCGCGAATCGCTCCACACGCGCCGGTTCGCCGGCCCACCACCTCGTGTTGTCAAGCCATGGCTGGAATGCCGCAGCGTCCACCGCATGGTCCATCCCGAGTTCCGTGAGCAGGCGACGCGCGCTTGGAGGGATGGACTCTGCCAGGTCCGTAGGGCGCGCTGGTTTGGAGCGCGCCAATGGTCTTGACATGGCCGCGAACGAGGCGCAGGATGGGGCTAGACCCAGTGTTCTGACACTGACGCATGAGGTTGCTGGGTCGCCTCGGAACAGGAGGTGGGCAGAATGAATTCTTCTGCTGAAGGTGCTCCGCCGAACAACGCATGACGTCGTTGTTCCCACCCATGCTCCTGCCGCCTTCTGGTGGCCGTCGCCTAGCGACCATACCGACGCACGGGTGAGAGCCTGAAGACGTCGCGAGAGGCCATCGCTCCCCACTGGGGAACGGTGGCCTTTCGTCTTTTTTCCCTATCGATCAACCAGCAGGCCGTCGCTTGACGATGCCTGTGTGATCTCCCAGCGATTCCCGTCAGGATCCGTCAGCAGAAAACTCTTCTCGCCCCAGGGATGTTCCTTTGGCGGGCCACTCAGGTGATGTGCGAATGCACCATGCATGGTGTCGAGGCGCGCAAACGTCGCGTCCACATCCTGCACCGTCAGCCCCACCGCGCCTGCGCGCCGGGACGCCGTCTCGTCAAACGACTGGGCTGACGGGCCCACCGGCTTGAAGAAGGCGATCCGGAATCGCGACGGCAGCACAAACTCCGAGAACATGTCGTTTTCGAATGCGGGTGTGAGGCCGAAGGCCTCCGCGACAAATCGGGTGATGGCCGGCACGTCGCCGGTCGCGAGCACGAGATGGGATGCGGCGCGAATCATGGATGTGGCCATGATATGCGCAGCCTTGACGTGACGTCAGGACACCCTCGAGTCCGGCGTCGACCACCAGACGACCAACAGCGCGACGACGAGGGGCACCCCAGCCACTCGGCCGGCCGTGCTCGCGAAGATCACCGCACCATTGAGCACCATCGTGAACGCCGTGAGACGCCAGGTCCACTCGATGACCCAGGGCCGGCGCAGGAACGTCCGGGGCGAGAGCCACCACCAGCCGGTGTCGGCAAGCCACCACGCGAGGAACACGTAATTCACATACAGGCTGCCGGGCCACGCGACACCGTAAAGCGTGGCCGCGCGCTCTGCGGTCACGGTGACGGCGCGTGCGTGATCCCATCCGTACACCACACCAAGAGCGAGCAACGCGTGCGCGGCGCCGAGGATCACGCCGCTACCCGAACACACGATCGCCCAGCGCGTCGTGACACTCGTTTGTCGATTGCGGCGTCGGCCGAGCTCGCCAAGGAGAAGGGCAATCAGTGCGAGCCAGATGGTGAGGTAGAGCGCCAGCACCGCAACAGCCTACAATGACCGGCGACTGGAGGCCGGACCTTCAGGTCCGGCAGGGGAACATCATGGCGCATCGGTTTCGATTAACGGTTCTGGCGGCGGTGCTGTGTGCGGCGGCATGCGGCACTCGGACGGGTCCTGCGGCGTCAGCGCAGCCCGCGCGTCCGCCCCTGACGGAGGCCGATGTCACCGCGATCGCCGAACTGCTTCAACTCGAAGACTCGCGCCGCTTTGTCGAGCCGACGCTCACGCGGCTCCTGGCCTCCACGCATTCCGAAGTCCGGCGCCGCGCGGTCGTCACAGTGGGGCGCATTGTCAATGAGCGCAGCCTCGCGCTGCTCGAACCGCTGCGCACCGATGCCGACCCCAACATTGTGGCGACCGTGGCGTTCGCCATGGGGCAGACGCGAAATTCCGCTGCAGTGCCGTGGCTGACGACGACGATGAATGCGTGGGAGGTGAACCCTGATGCGGCGTTCGAGGCAGCCCGCTCGCTCGGGAAGACCAGATCTCCCGAAGGGCGCGCCAACCTCGAGGCGTTTCTTGCGACCGCTCCAGACGCGAGTGGTGCCCGTGCCGTAGTCGGCGAGGCGCTGCTGTCGCTGGGCCGGTTCACGGAAACCGGCACGATTGATCCCATTCTTCGGTGGACGACTTCGACAGACGTCGAGGTCAGGTGGCGCGCCACGTGGGCGCTGTTCCGCCCGCGCAATCCGGCTGCGGTGTCGCACCTGATGACGTTGTCGACGGATCCGTCACCCGAGGTGCGTTTCTGGGCGGTGCGTGGCCTGGTCCCCACGCTGGTTCCCGACCGTGCGGTGGCCTCGGCGCGATTGCGTGATGCGCTCAAGGATTCCGATCGCCGAGTGCGCACCGAGTCACTGCGTGTGCTCATGACGTATGACGATGACGCGTCGGTGGCAGCGGTGTTGGCCGAGTTGGAGAATCCGGATACGTGGATGTCGGTGTCCGCGGCCGAGACGCTGGGCCGGCATACGAGCCGCGTTGATCAGGTCCGGCCACGACTTGAAGCGGCGATGGACCCGTCGAAACCAGCCGCGCTTCAGACGGTGGCCAAACAGCAGTTGACGAGACTGACGGCACCGCCGCCTGATCCTGCGGGGCGGACGGGTGGCGCCGGACGCGCTGGAGGAGCGCGTGCCGGCGGCGTAGGTGGTGTGGGTAACGCAGGGCCCGCTGAACGTGAGCGGGCCATCTCCGACTACCGCGCCATCGTCGAGCGCTGGATCGTCCCCGCGTACAAGGGAGCTCCCAATCCGCGCGCGATCTGGATGACATCGAAGGGCGAGATTGAGCTCGAGCTTTTTGCGGCGGACGCGCCGTTGGGGATGGAAGAGCTCGTCCGGCTCACGGAATCCAAAGCCATTGTTGGTCCGGCCTTTACCCGCCTGGTGCCGAATTTTGTCGCGCAGCAGGCGACCATCCCCGGTGCAAGTCGGTTGCGCGACGAAGTGAATCGTCACGGACTGACGCGCGCCAATCTCGCGTGGGCGTCATCCGGTCTCGATACCGGACGGCCGGGGTACACGTTGGGCAATACGCCACAGCCCCACAACGAGGGTGACTTTACATCCCTTGGCCGCGTGGTCCGAGGTATGGATGTGGTTGATCGCCTTGAACTGGGTGATGCCATCACGTCAGCGTGGTTTATCCGCCGCTGACCAGACGGGAGGCGGCAATGCGACAATGACAGGATGCCGCTTCCTGCGCACCTGACGCTGAGCCGTACGGCTTCAAATGATGTCGGGATCCGGCAGGTGTTCGTGTCGGTCGATGGACAGCAGGTCGCGGTTCTGGTGCACGGGCAGACCGCCACGGTCCAGATCGCGCCCGGGCCGCATGCGATGCGGATTCACAACACCCTTGTGTGGAAGAACGTGAAGTTCGAGGCAGCGCCGGGCGAAGACATTCGATTCGATATCACCAACCGCGCCGGCTTCGGCACCGTCGCGCTGGTCGCCACCCTTGGTGTTGGGCCGATCTACCTGACGGTGACGCGCGCGGGGCTGCTTCCTGCCTAGGGCCCACTGGCCTGCAGGGCGCCCTTGTTCGGCGCGCTGAAACCCAGCGCGCCCTGCTTGGACATCCGGCCAGCATAGAATCCACTCGTGACCCTGGACCCGCGTGAAATCATCGCGTTTCTGGTTGCGGTGTCGTTTGCCGCAGGGCTCAACGCGTCCGGGACCGTGGTCGTGCTGGGGCTGATGGCGCGGCTTGGCGTGCTCGCGCTGCCCGGTGACCTGAATATGCTCGCCAGCTGGTGGGTGATTGGTGGTGCCGGTCTGCTGTTCCTGGTCGAAGTCGTGGCCGACAAGGTGCCGCTGTTTGATCTCGTGTGGAACGTGCTGCAGACGTTTGTTCGCGTGCCCGTCGCCGGCGTACTGGCGTACGCGGCGACGCCGTCGCTTGATCCGATGTGGCAGGGTGCGGCCGTTGCGATCGGTGCCGGGCTTGCGCTGCTGGCGCACACGTTGAAAACCACTCTTCGCACAGCGGTCAGTGCTTCGCCGGAACCAGCGTCCAATATCGGACTGAGTGTCACCGAAGACCTTCTGGCATTGGGGCTGACATGGTTTGCCGCGAGTTACCCATGGCTGGCCGCCGGGATCGTCTTCGTGTTGATCGTCGCTGCTGTATTGCTCCTCCGGTTCTTGTGGCGCGGCACGAAGCGCCTCCTCCGCACCTGACCATCTGCCCATCCGCCCATCCGCCCACCCGCCCACCCGCCCACCCGAATACTGCTACCATTTCCGCGTTTCCCCGTGTGGGATCCGAGGAGGTTTCCGAATGACGCGACTCCGTCGCCGTATCCTGATTGCTCTGCCGCTGGCCTTCGTGGCCGCTGTCCTGGTGCCGCTGTCGGCACAAAACGCCACCAAACGCCCGATGGCGCTGGGTGACATCCTCTCGTTCCGCGCCATGACCACGACGGCCATGTCGTCGAACGGGCAATGGTTCGCATACCGCGTCGCGCCGCTTGAGGGCGACAGCGACGTGGTGGTACGCAGCACCACCGGCGCCCAGGAATACACATTCCCGGTCGGCGAAGGCGCCGGGCCGATGGCGTTCTCGGACGACTCGCAGTGGCTCGCGATCTCCGTGTCGCTCACGCGCGGCGAAGCCGAAGCGGCCCGCCGCGCGCGCCGGCCTGTCCAGACGAGCGCGTTGATTGTGAACCTGGCGACCGGCGACAAGGTCAGCATCCCGAAAATTCGCCGTTTTTCCTTCGCGGGCGAGATGGGTGGATGGATTGCGCTCCATCGCTACGGTCCTGACGCTGCGGCGGCTGCGCCCGCTGGTGGCCGCGCGGGCGGCGCGCCTGCGGCAGGTGGCAATGCCCCTCGCGATACGCGGCCCCGTGGCACGGACCTGATCCTGCGCGAGCTCAAAACCGGCACCGAGATCAACGTCGGCAACGTGTCGGAGTTCAACTTCAACAAGTCCGGCAAGTACCTCGCGCTCGTGATTGACGCCACCGACCAGGCCGGCAACGGCCTCCAGATTCGCGACATGTCCACCGGCACGATCACATCGCTCGACACGGACAAGGCGTTCTACGAACGCATGGCGTGGACGACCGAGGGCGACGCGTTGACGATGCTCAAGGGGACCGATGATCGGGCGTTCCGCGAACGCCTGTTCTCGGTGGTGGGATTCACCGGCTTCGGCAGCGGCACGCCGACGAAGGTGGTGTACGACCCGAAGCAGGACAAGAGCTTCCCCGCGAGCATGTCGGTGAGCGGCAACCGCACACCGGCGTGGAACGACGATCGCACCGCGATGATCTTCGGTATGGCCGAACTCACGCCGGTGCCGCGTCCCGCGGGCCGTGGCAACGCGACTCCCGGAGCCGAGGGTGCAGATGCTCCGGCTGGCGCGCCGGCAGCCGCACCGGATGCGACCGAACGTCCCAGCGTGGTGATCTGGCACTACAAGGATCCGCGCCTGCAGTCCCAGCAGCGGGTGCAGGAGAATGCCGACCGCAACTTCAGTTATCCCGCGCTCTTTCGCCCTGCCGACAATACGATGGTGCGTCTGGCTGATGACGAAGTGCCGACAGTGACGGTGACGGGGCGTGGCAAGTGGGCCATCGGCACGAGTAACTCAGCCTATGAGTTGATGGGGAACCTCAATGGTCAGCAGTTCCGTGACGTCTACGTCATCGATACCACGACGGGCCAGCGCGTCACGGTGAAGAAGGAACTGCGCTGGGGCAACTCGTCCTCGCCCGACAGCACGAAGTATCTGTACTACGAGGCGAAGCACTTCCATGTGTTTGATGCGGAGACCGGACTTACGCGAAATATCACGGAGAAAGTACCGACGTCGTTTGTGAACACGGATAGTGACGTGAACGTCGTGGATCCGCCATCGAACGCGATCGGGTGGACGTCGGACAATCAGTACGTGCTGCTGTCCGACCGCTGGGACATCTGGAAGGTGCCGGTTGCGGCGGGTGAAGCGCCGGTGAATCTGACGGTGAACGGCAAGAAGGACCAGATCCGGTATCAGAACCGCGTGCCCGGCATCTACCAGAACGAACGCGGCATCGACCTGAGCAAGCCGCAGTACTTCTCGGCGATGGCCGAGTGGACCAAGCGCGCGGGCTACGGCGTGCTGGAGCCAGGCAAGCTGGGGCTCAACATGCTGCTCTGGGAAGATGCGGCGATCAGCGGACTGCAGAAGGCGGAGAAGAGCGACATCTGGATGTATCGCCGCGAGACGCCGACCGAAGCGCCGCAGATTTACGTGACGGATGCGACGCTGAAGAACGGCCGGAAGATTGTGGACATGTCGAAGGAAGCGGAGTCGCTGGCGTGGTCGGCGGGTGCGCAGTTGATCGAGTTCAAGAACGCCAAGGGTGAGCGTCTGCAGGCGTCGTTGTATCTGCCCGCGAACTACGAAAAGGGCAAGCAGTATCCGACGATTGTCTACATTTACGAGCGTCTGACGCAGGGCCACTATCAGTACGGACGCCCCGCGGCGAACGGCTTCAACCGCCAGGCCTACACAAGCAACGGCTACGCGGTGTTGCAGCCCGACATCAAGTACTACGTCAACGACCCCGGCATGTCGGCGGCGTGGACGCTGCCCAACGCGGTGAAGGCGGCGGTGGCCACGGGTGTGGTGGATCCGGCCAAGGTGGGGCTGCACGGCCACTCATGGGGCGGCTATCAGACGGCCTTCACCATTACGCAGACGGACACGTTCGCCGCGGCAATTGCGGGCGCGCCGCTGACCAACATGATCAGCATGTATTCGGTGCTTTACAAGAACACCGGCGGCACCAACGGCGCGATCTTCGAGAGCAGCCAGGGGCGCTTCACCGGTGGTCCGTGGGAATTGTGGGACGCGTACACGCGCAACTCGCCCGTGTATCACGCCGCGAAGGTGAAGACCCCGCTCATCATCCTGCACAACGACATGGATGGCGCGGTGGACTTCACGCAGGGTATTGAGTACTACAACACCCTGCGCCGCATGCAGAAGCCGGTGGTGCTGCTCGAATACCCCGGTGAGAACCACGGCCTCGCGCGGCCGGCCAATCAGCAGGACTACACCGTGCGCGTGAAGGAGTTCTTCGATCACTACCTGAAGGGCGCGCCCGCGCCGGACTGGTGGAAGGATGGCATTCCGCGTCTCGATATGGAGAAACACATGGACGAGCGCGTGAAGGCAATGGAAGCCGCCAAGAAGGCCGGCGGCTCGGGCGGCGGCAAGTAGGGTAGAACATGTAGGGCGCCCTGGGCTTCAGGGCGCCAGCAAAGAAAAAAAGGGCGCGGCGGGGACCCCCGTCGCGCCCTTCAAGTTTCCGAACCCTGGACTACTCGGCCGCGACCTTTTTCGTCCGCCGCTTCGTCTTGGCTTTTTCCGGCGCCGGTTCGGTGGTCGGAGCCAGCGAAACCATGGCTGCCACGAACCGCTTGGGGCCGTGGTTGTCGAAATCGATCACGACGTGCGTGCCGTCAGAGTCGGTGACCGTGCCGGGGCCGTACTTTGGTTGCGACACGCGCGCGCCTTTGTTGACCTTCACGGACATCCTCCGAAATTGGCGTCCCTGGACGCCTGAATACGCACCAATACCCGGCCGCGCGCTGCGCGACCGGGTATTGGCATTTTAACTGAATGACTTACCAGCGCGGTTCGCGACGGTTGCCGCCACCGCCACCACCGTAGCCGCCGCCACCGCGGCCGCCACGATCACCGCCGCCGAACGCCGGCTTCGGGCGCGCTTCGTTGACCGCGAGGTTCCGGCCTCCCATCGGCTTCTCGTTGAACATCTCAACCGCCTTCTGCGCGTCTTCGTCAGTCGCCATTTCGACGAAGGCGAATCCGCGGGCACGGCCCGTGGCGTTGTCACGAACGACGTTGACGGTGTCAACGGCGCCAGCGCCGCTGAAGAATTCACGAAGTTCGTCTTCGGTGGCGGAATAAGGGAGATTGCCGACGTACAGTTTGCGACCCATGTAACAGCTCCTGAACAAGAAAACCGACAAAACCCGGCGGAACGGACCCCCGTTCCTCTTGCTCAGCATTCACGTTGGGGACCAGGAATCGAAAACCAGGGACACTCGACGCGGGGCGAAAGCTCGGAGGCCGGACTTCAGCGGTGGACCTCAGGATAACACGGGTATCATCGGTGGGTTGTGATCTCGTTCTCGAACATCTCCAAGCAGTACGGCAAGCAAATCCTCTTTGTTGACACCAACTTCCAGCTGAATCCTGGGGACAAGGTTGGTCTGGTCGGCCCCAACGGGTCGGGTAAAACCACCCTGTTCCGGATGATTGTGGGCGAAGAATCGCCAGACGAGGGGGAGGTGTCGGTCCCCAAAAAGATGACCGTGGGCTACTTCCGTCAGGACGTCGAGGAGATGTCCGGCCGGTCCGTTCTGGACGAGGCCATCGCCGGATCGGGCCGTCTGGGCGACCTCCACCACGAGTTGGAGGCCCTGCAGCAGGCCATGGGGGACCCCGACAAGGCCGACGACATGGACCGCATCCTGGCCCGTTTCGGCGAAGTCCAGGAAGAATACGATCACCTCGGCGGGTACGGTCTCGAGAGCCAGGCCCGCGAAGTGCTGCACGGGCTCGGGTTTGACGACCGCCGGATCGACGGCGACGTCGGCGACCTGTCTGGCGGCTGGAAGATGCGCGTGGCGATGGCCCGTGTCCTTCTCGGCCGGCCCGACGTCCTGCTCATGGACGAACCCACGAACCACCTCGACATCGAATCAATCATCTGGCTCGAAAGTTTCCTGAAGTCCCTGCCGTCCGCGCTCTTCATGACCTCGCACGACCGGGAATTCATGAACCGGATCGTCTCGCGAATCGCCGAGATCGACGACGGCGAGATCACGGTGTACGCGGGGAATTACGAGTACTACGAACGAGAACGCGCGATTCGGGAAGCCAACCGCGAGGCGGCGTACGCGCGGCAGCAGGCAATGCTCGCAAAAGAGCAGCGGTTCATTGACCGCTTTGCCGCGCACGCCGCGAAGGCCGCCCAGGTGCAGAGCCGCGTCAAGGCGCTCGACAAGATTGAAAAGATCGAGCTGCCGAAAAAGCGCAAGCTCGTGGACTTCGACTTCCGGCAGCCGCCGCGGTCCGGTGACAAGGTGGTGATGGTCGAGAACCTGCACAAGGCCTACGGCGACCACGTCATCTACGACGGCTTCACCATGACCATCCAGCGCGGCGAACGCTGGGCGGTGATGGGCGCCAACGGCGCGGGCAAGACGACGCTGCTGCGGATGATTGCCGGCGCGATGGAACCGGATTCCGGGAATGTACGCATCGGCGCGAGCGTCCAGATGGGCTACTTCGCCCAGCAGGCCCTGCAGGTGCTCGACCCGGACAAGACCGTGTGGGAACAGCTGCAGAACGACTTTCCGAAGGAAACCGTCGGGGCCATCCGCAGCCTCGCCGGTGCGTTTCAGTTCTCCGGCGATGAAGTCGAGAAAAAAATTCGCTATCTGTCAGGCGGCGAGCGGTCGCGTCTCGTGCTCGCGCGGATGCTGATGTATCCGCCCAACCTGCTCGTGCTCGACGAACCGACAAACCACCTCGATCTGGCGACCAAGGACATGCTCATCAAGGCGCTGAAGGACTTTGAGGGGACGATGGTGTTCGTCTCGCACGACCGCTCGTTCCTCCGTGGTCTCGGCACCCGCGTGCTCGAACTCGGTGGCGGCGAACCGCTGCTGTTTCCGGGCACCTATGTCGAGTACGTCGAACGCACCGGTCACGAAGCACCGGGACTGCACTAGATGATCATCGCCGCCGCAGCCCCGACGAAGTCGAGGCCCTTGTTGTGGTCGACGCCCATCATCTTGCCGCGGCCCATGCGGACAAGCGGGAGCACCGCACGATAGCCGGCACCCTGGCGCACCAGCATGATGCGCAGTTCCGCCTGAGTCGGACCCGCCGGCGTGTCAATCACCGGCGTGAACGCCACGCGTTCCTGCAGCACATAGAGATGACGCTGGTCTGCCGGAATGGCCGCGATGTCAGCGTCCGTCGGCGAGAAGATGATCCCGCCGCCCGCAAATGAGAACAGCGGTTTGATCAGCCAATTGTCGCGGTCGGATGGCACCTCGGCCACGTCCGACAGGAACATCGTCGTCGGCACCCACGGATGGCGCAGCCATGGGATCGAGAACTTGCTGATCCGGAAGAACCAGTCGGGCCCGCCGATCCACTCCACGTCGAGTTCATCGCGATAGTCGAACGGCATCGGTGCACCGGATCGCTCAAGCTCATCGGGAATCACGCGGTTGTAGATGCGATGGATCGGCGTGCGCACGCCGTCGCGCCGGTAGAACAGCCGCCGCCCGTCCTTGATGATCTCGGTCGTGTCCAGTGCGCGGATGCCCCACGTGGCCTCGGTGACCAGAAAGTCCGGCCGCGTCTTCTGCTTGTGCGGCTGAATCTCCATCAACACGACGTGCGCAGGATCGTGCGGACCGACAAGGACATCGCGGAGGAGCGCCACGTAGGAGTCCAGGTCGAGGCCGCCCAGAAAAAGACGTCGTGTGTCATTTTCGGCATTGCCTGACCCGAAAAAGACACCCGCCATCTTGTCCGCCAGCGCCATCTGGAAGCCGTACAACGAGGGGAAGGCCTGCAGTTCGACGAGCCGCCCTTCGACGCGACCGTCGGGCCGCCGCACAAGCCCGAAGTCCACCTGCACGCAGGTGGGGAGGTCTTCGCCACCGGCGAGGCGGAAACGTTCGGGAACCATGGCGTCCGCAGCCGCGCGGTACTCCGCGTTTCCAAGTAGTTGCCCCACCATTGCCCGCGACGCTTCCACAAGGTCCTGCATCAGCGACAAGGGGAAAAACACGGGGTCTCGCAGATGCGAAACTCCACCTTGCAGCCGACCCGCTCCGTCAGCGCGTCGAGGGACGCGCGGTATCCGGCTTCCGTGTACTGCTCATTCCACCGCGCGCGCAGTGCGGGAATCATGGGGGACTGTCAGATCAGGAACGTGCCGTGCGACATGATCTGTTCGTCATCCACCCAGATGTCGAACTGGGTGCCGACGACATCGATGTGCGTGGACGAGTACCAGTCAGCCCCCGTGTGTGCGCCGTAGGGGTTGCCGAACGCGATGTGAATGCCTGGGAATTTTTCGTCCTGCAGGATGTGGCCGATGACCTGTTTCAGTTCGATGTTCGTGCCGATGGCGAATTCGCCGACGCGATCGCTGTTCTCATCAGTGTGCGTGTACGCCCAGAAGTCGTCGCGCAGCTGCTGATTCGGCGAGGTGGCGTCGACGAGCCGGTTCTTCCTGATCGTGACGGTCAGCGGCGAGTCCCTAAGGTTGCCGTAGCGGTCGCAGAGCCAGTCGCCCACCACGCCATCGATGACAAACGTGCCGTTGACTTCACCGGGTGAGGTGAAGACCTCGCCGCCCGGCAGGTTGCCCCACTTCTCAGGGCTGATCAGGCCACTCGTCTTGACCCATCGGTAGTTGGGATTCAGGTCCGCCGCAAAGTCACTGCCCGCCGGCGTCGTCGCGCGAACCTGTCTGGCCTTCCGAACCTTGTTGATCACGCGCGTGCTGATCTCATCCACCAGGTGATAATCCGCCCGCATGCCCTCGACCATGATCTGAGGCGTGATGTTCACCATGTGCGCGTGCCGCATGCGCCGGCGATTCACGATGTCGGTCATCTGCATGCGGGAACCCAGCTCGTTCTGCTGGACGTGTGCGGCGAAGATGCTGACGTGGCTCAATTCCATGTCGGCCGCGATGGCTGCCGGCAGGTCGGTGAGCGGGCGCGGGGCCTCGTCCTCGAGGACCCAGAGCCGATGCGCGGCGCCCACGCGGTCGATTTCGGCAATCAGTGCGTCAGCAATTGGCCGAATCTCCCGGTCGGTGATGACGGTGACCCGCTCGTGGGGCTGGACGTTGAGGCAGGTGCGGATGGCGTTGTTTGCGCCAGGCTGAAAGTCGTCGAACATGCTGACACGATGATATCCCGCCCTCCGGGCTAGACTAGCCGCGTGCCGATTCTGGTGATGTTCACCGTCCTGGTTGCCGCCATGTCCACGACCCAGCCCCCACGCTCCCGCACCTTCAGCGAAGTGGCCGCCATGCCGAGTCGCCCGGCTGACGCGCGCCTGACGTACGGATCGGCGCCGGAACAGTTTGGTGAGCTTCGCCTGCCAGCGGGGCCGGGCCCGCACCCGGTCGTGGTGCTGATTCATGGGGGCTGCTGGCGCGCGGAGTACGACCTCTCACACCTTGCCCCGCTCGCGACGGCCCTTGTGAACGATGGATGGGCGGTGTGGGCCATCGAGTACCGCCGCGTCGGCAGTCCTGGCGGAGGCTGGCCTGGAACCTTCCAGGACGTTGGCGCGGCCATCGATCACCTTCGCACACTCGCACAAAGCCAGGCGCTCGACCTGTCCCGCATCGTGGCCGTCGGCCACTCGGCGGGAGGGCACCTCGCGCTCTGGAGCGCGGCCCGGGGCTCGCTCCCCAGGGACTCGCCAATTGCTTCGCCTGATCCGCTCATCCCCCACGGAGTCGTGGCCCTCGCCGGCATCACCGACTTGACGGCATACGCGTCCCCGAGCGGATGTGGCTCCGCCGTGGTGCCGCTCCTGGGAGGCGACGCGAAGGCGATGGGGGAGCGATACGCGCAGGCGTCACCGGTGATCACCGTGCCGACGGTCCCGCTGCAGCTCGTCGTCGGCACCGCCGATGCCGTCGTCCCGCGCACACAGGCGGAGGCGCTTACACGCGTGGTTGGGTCACGCGCGACCGTGCGCCTCGTTGAAGGTGCCGGGCACTTCGACCTGATCGCGCCTGACCTCGAAGCCTGGGTGGTGCTTCGTGATGCGGTTCGCGCCCTGCTTCCCACCCCGGGTTGCACCTAGCGTCGTGCGAGTTCTCCATATCGCCCCCACGTATTTTGATGTGTCGTCGATCATCGGCGGCGCCGAGCGCTATACGTGGGAACTGGCGAAGGCGATGGCCCGGTCGGCGGAAGTCACCCTGCTGACATTCGGTCCGCGCCCCTTCATCACCCGCCGCGACGATGTGCGGATGGTGTGTCTGAAGCACTGGGGCGGCGTGAGCCACTCGTTGCTGCCGGATCCGGTGAGGTGGTCATTTTTCAAGGCGATCCGTGCGGCCGACGTGGTGCATTGTCACCAGATCGATGTGATGTCCACCAATGTCGCGGTGCTTGCGGCCTCGGCGATGGGACGCCCCGTGTTCGTGACGGACCTCGGCGGCGGGTACGCGCGTATGCCCTCGCGACGATTCCCACTGATGCGTCAGGCCACGGCGTATCTCCTGATCAGCGAGTACTCGCGTCAGCTATGGCTCCAACGGCCCGAATGGCGTCGGCCGGGCACGCTCGACGTGATTTACGGCGGCGTGGACACCGAACACTTCTCACCGGGTGGCACGAAGGACCCGTCGATGGTGGTTTTTGTCGGCCGGCTGGTTGCGCACAAGGGCATCGACCGTCTTATCGATGCCGTCGGGCCCGGCCAGCGCCTGCATGTTGTTGGTCGTCCGTACGATCGGGCGTATCTGGCACATTTGCGCGACCTTGCCGCGGGCAAGAACGTCGTCTTTGAACATGACGTGTCCGACTCAGAACTTGTGGAGCGCTATCGCCGCGCCACTGTATCCGTGTTGCCCTCGGTGGCGACCGACTATCGCGGTGCGGTCACCGAACACCCTGAGCTTTTCGGCCTGGCCGCAGCGGAGGCGATGGCGTGCGGGACCGCCACGGTGGTGACCGACGTGGCCTCTCTGCCCGAGGTTGTGGCCGACGGCGAGACGGGGTTTGTCGTGTCGCCGGATCACCCAGGGCAGTTGAGTCAGCGTCTCCGCCAGTTGTGCCAGGATCCCGTGCTTGCGGCCACCATGGGCGCCGCCGCTCGACGGCGTGTCCTGGACCGTTTCACGTGGCGTGCCACCGCTGATCGGTGTTTTGCCGCCTATGCACGAGCCGCCAAGCAGTGATAATGAACTCGTAAACATGCCTGAACAGAGAGTCCTCGAAATTGGCGCCGGGCGAGATCGGTCGGTCCCGGGTGCGGTGACGGTCGACCGTGTCGTAGCAACGGGACCTGACGTGGTGCACGATCTCGATGTCACGCCGTGGCCGTTCAGGGATGGTGAGTTTGATTTCGTGCGATGTAAGGACGTGATCGAACACGTCGCCGACGTGACGAAGACCCTGGAAGAGATTCACCGGGTGCTCGCACAGGGTGGCCGTGTCGAGATCGTCACGCCTCACTATTCTTGTGCCAACTCCTGGACTGATCCGACCCATCGTCATCACCTGGGCTATTTTTCATTTGACTATTTCACCGGGCAGAACCAGTGGGACTTCTACACGGGTGCGCGCTTCACGCTGACCGAACGCCACTTGCGATTCTACGGCCGCTACAAGAATCGCCATTGGGCGTGGTTGGCCAATCGCTGGCCTCACTTCTATGAAGAACACCTCGCCTGGATCGCGCCAGCCTGGTACATCCGCGTGGTGCTCACGGTCGTGAAGTAGGTGACAAGGCCCTGATGCGCGCTGTGACTCTCGCCCTGCTACTGGTGTCCGCACTGGCGGGAATGCATTGCGCAGGCGGACGGATCCCTGGCAGGACCGTCGACGTGGCGATGGGACAGGTGCGCGGACGGGTGTTTGACGAGTACGGGGCGTCGATTCCTGACGCCACGGTGTTGTTTCAGCCGGCGGACCCGCGTTCCGGCCTGACGGAGTTTGGAGCCGTGGCTGATTCCCGGGGTCGATTCGATTTCGAGGGCGTGCGCCCGGGCACCTATCGGGTCACGTGCCGGGCGCGGGGCTATGAAATCACCGTGGCGGTCGAAGAGGTGAAGCCAGGCGTGCAGACCGAAGTGACGCTCACCATGAGGCCGATCAAGTAAGGCTCTGGCGCCCTGCAGTGCAGGGCGCCCTGCGAGAACCCTGGACCCTTCAGAGTCCGTGCCTGGTCTCCGCGATCATGTAGTCCATGACCGCTTTGAAGTCGTGGCCTGACTCGTTGTAGACCTTGAGCTGCCGGTCTGCGCCGGTGCCGTTCTCGAGAATCCAGCGGATGGTGTTGACCTCTTCACGACTGTCCAACTCATCCAGCACATCGTCGACCCAGTCGAGATATTCGAGGATGAGTTCCCGCTCGGGGACTTCGCGCTCCTTGCCGAAGTCGATGAGCATGCCGTCGAGTCCGTAGCGGGCGGCACGCCATTTGTTTTCCATCAACAGCGCGCGACTGTAGACGCGCCAGCTCTGGTTCTTTGCATGCAGGCGGTAGAGCTTCACCATGGTCGCCTGAATCAACGCGGCCAGGGCGATGGTCTCCTCAACGCGCATCGGGATGTCACAGATGCGAATCTCGAGGGCCGGATCACCGAACTGACTCCGACCGAGGGGACCCACTACGGTGCCGGCGACCTGTGGAGGCACGGCCGGTTTCTCATGGAGGAACTGGTGCCGTACATGGCGAATGAATTCGGTGTCGGGACAGGGCCGGGGGCGCTGTCACTGGGAGGGTCGTCGCTGGGAGGCCTCGCGACGCTGGCGGTGGCCCAGCAGTACCCCAGTCGGTTCGGGCGGCTGCTCGTCATGTCGCCATCGGTGTGGTGGGACAACCGCGTCATCCTCCGGCGTCTGCACCACCACCCGCTGGTCCCGACCACACGCGTCTGGCTGGACGTGGGGCACCAGGAAGGCCGAGACACCCTCGCGGACGTCCGGCGCCTTCGACGCCTCCTGCGTGACCAGCTTGATGCCGGCCACCTCGGAGGCGTCGAAGACCCGAACGGCGATCACAGCGAAGACGCCTGGGCGCGACGCCTGCCTGACGCGCTCACGTGGCTCTTCGCGTAGCGCTAGCGCTTCGCGTTCTTGACGTAGCGGTCCAGCCAGTTGAGCGTCTCGGCCACGACGTGCAGGTTGGATTCGCTCGCGGCGTAGCCGTGTGACTCGTACGGCAACGTGACGTACCGGGCCGTCGCGCCGTGGCCCTTGAGGGCCATGTACATGCGTTCCGACTGAATCGGGAATGTGCCCGAGTTGTTGTCGAGTTCGCCGTGGATCAGGAGCAGCGGCTCCTTGATCTTGTGCGCGTGATAAAACGGCGACATCTTCGCGTAGACATCAGGGGCTTCCCAGAAGGTGCGTGTCTCGTTCTGGAACCCGAATGGCGTCAGCGTGCGGTTGTAGGCGCCGCTGCGGGCCACGCCGGCCGCAAAGATGTCCGAGTGCGCGAGCAGGTTGGCCGTCATGAACGCGCCGTAGCTGTGACCGCCCACGCCGATGCGGGTGCGATCCGCGATGCCTTCATTCACCGCGAAGTCCACGGCCGCCTGCGCGCTGGCAACGAGTTGTTCGACGTAGGTGTCGTTGGCGGTTTCCCCCGCACCGATGATGGGCATGGTGGCACCGTCAAACACGGCGTACCCCTGCGTCAGCAGCAGCAGGTGGGACGCGCCGCCCACGAGTGTGAAGCGGTTCGGGGACCCGACCACCTGGCTCGCCGCATCCGCGTTGGTGAACTCCTGCGGATAGGCCCACACAAACATCGGGAGCCGTTCGCCAGGCTTGTAGCTGGGCGGCAGGTAAATCGTGCCGGAGAGCGTCACGCCGTCGTTGCGCTTGTAGGTGACAAACCGGCGCTGGACGTCCGAGAGCTGCGGATGGGGATCCTTGAATGACGTGACCGCCGTCATGGTGCCGGCCGTCAGATTGCGCATCACATAGTTGGGCGGCATCTGCGCCGTCTCCCGTCGTGTGATGACCCGGACACCCGCATCATCCACCAGCGCCACAATCGACTCGTAGCTCTGCTCGTCGCTGCGCCACACCCGCTCGGTGGCGAGCGTGGTCAGGTTCATGCGATCCAGGAACGGCAGGTCGCCCTTGGGCGACGCACCGGCGCCGGTCAGATAGATCGCCTCACCCACCTGCATGATCAGGTTCGAGGACGGGCGCCGAATCGCCGAACCGGGATCGCCGTACCGGTCCTCCTGGCCGCGTTCCCACACCTTGCGCGGGGTTGAGGACCAGCCCTTGTCGAGCACCCACGAGCGCGTTTTGCGCGTCGCGCGATCCGACTCGGCCACGATGATCACGCCCTTCTCGGTGAACGACACGCCGCCGTACCGCCATTCGGTCCTGATGGCTTCCGTGGGTGTGCCTGTGAACGGAGCGGCGAGGGTCATCACACGGTCGCGGTGAGGGACACGATTCCGGATGTCGCCCTTGTCGAGCGCTTCCACCCACAGCAACGTGGCGGGCTCCAGTGGATGCCACTGCGCGCTCCGCGCGCCCTGATGTACGCCATTGACGGGCACGACGTCGCCCATCGGTACATCCGCGATCGTCCGCACGACTTTCCCTGTGCGATCCCACACTTCGACATCGCGCGGGAAACTCGACGCGGGCAGCAGGTACGAATACGGCCGCTTGATGCGGTTGACGATGACAAATTCGCGATCGGTCGAGACCTGCATGCCTGCGTACACGGCCGGGCGCCCGAAGGAGGTCGCCTTGCCTGAGAGGTCCACCCAGGTCGGTTGTGACGTGAAGTAGTAGTCGTACAGCTGTTCGTCGTGTGCGCTGGTCAGCAGGTCCTGATACGTGCGGCCTGCGGCGATTGTGCCGAGGTTCTCCTGCGTGTTCGGCATCGACGGCACCACCGGTGCGGCCGGAGCCGGGCCCCGGCCGGCCGGAACCATGCTGCACAGGAACCCGGTCGAGTCGTCCAGCCAGCTGCACCCGCCGCCCAGTCCGTTGATGCCGCGATCAACGACCGTGCTGATCTGCCCGGTCGCGACGTCCGCGAGCAGTAGCCGGATGGTGTTGGCGGCCGTATGGGTGATGGCGATCTTCTTTCCGTCAGGCGAAAAACTCGCGCCGAACGATCCTTCCTCCGGCAATGCGAGTTTGCGCTCCGCACCGGTCGCCACGTCCTTCAACGTGATGCCGATGGTGCCGTTCAGCACATGGTTCCCGTTGGTCAACGGGCTGATGCGCGATCCGCCAAGCCGCAGCATCGGCGACGCGACTTCCGCAAGCGTCGGCATGCTCCGTCGATGGGTCATCAGCATCGTTTTTCGATCGGGCGACACCTGCACGCCGGGCAGCGGCTCGGCGTCCATGATGTCGACGATGACTTTGGGTGGGGTGAGGTACCCTGAGGGCGCTTGCGCGCCAAGGCTCGCTGCGACCAGCGAGACAACGATTCCAACAGTGACGGTGCTTAGCAGTCTTTTCATCGAACCCTCCGTTGCGCGCGTTCATCGGTTCATCGGTGCTGTATGAACCGATGAACCGATGAACCAGTAACCCCGCTTCCTAGCGGTCGCCGCCTCCCCGCCCGCCGCGGCCGGGCGCCGCCGGTGCTGCGCCGGTGATCTCGACCGGGCGTCCGTCGATGAAGACGTGACGCACGCGGGCGTTGGCTTCGAATACCTCGCCCTCCATAACCACGATATTGGCGATCTTGCCCTGTTCGAGTGAGCCAAGACGATCGGCCGCGCCGGCGATCCTTGCGGCGTCGAGCGTCAGGGCGCGAAGCGCCGTGGCCGGCGGCAGGCCGCCATCCTTGATCGTGCGCGTCACGTTCGCAAGGAACGCGGACGGTGTCAGGGTGCCGCCGCCCGTGAAGCCGAACAACACGTTCGCCTGCGCCAGTTGAGCCGCGGTCCTGGTTGCGTCAGTGATGGCCTGGGCCCCGCCGCCTCCGCCGCCTCGCCCGCCGCCCCCGCCGCCGCCCTGAAAGTTCACGCCGAGAATGACCCGTGCGCCGGCCTTCTGCAGCTCGGCGATGCGTTTCCCGGACTCGGCGCCACCCACGATGATCGGGTCAAGGCCGAAGTCCTTCGCCATGATGAGTGACCGGTCGATCTCGCGCGCCTGGTTCGCATCAAACGCCGTCGGCATCTGCTTCGCGAGCGCCGGCTTCAGTGCGTCGAGTGAGGGCTCGACGAGCGGACGCGGACCCCGCGCGCCGGTCTTTTCGTAGATGGCCGTGGCGTCGCGTTGCCACTGGGCATCGAGGAACCCCTGACGCGTGAACGCGATCGTGCCCAGCAGCGAGTTCGGGTAGCCCGTGCCGCCGCCGCGTCCGCCGATGTTCACGTGTTGCGCCACGGGGGCCTTGACGACGGCGAGGCCGCGCCGGTAATCCGCGACGGTGCTGATCTGCGGATCGTCAGCCGGATACACGGTATTCACCAGCGCGCTCTGGCCCTTGAAGATGCCCTGAGAGGGCACCGCGAGCACCGAGGTGATGCCGGCCTGGGCCATCGCGCTGAGGCCGTCGCTGGCTTCGACAAGGTGCTGCGCCGCCTCGTAGTCCGGCCGGAGAATCGCCGCTCGCTTGGCGCGCTCGGCCTCTTCGCGGCTCGTGAAGGTCGCCTCCGCCGCGCCGCCGCCGCGTCCTCCGCCGCCACCTCGACCCCCGAAGTCGGGGGCCGCCGCCTGGGCGGCTTCGCCGAGTGGGGCGCCGCTGTTCAGGTCGATGAAGCCCGGGTACACCGTGAGGCCGGTGCCGTCCGTGACGAGCGCGTCGGCCGGGACGGTGACCGAGGCGCCCACCGCCTGGATGACACCGTCGCGAATGAGCACCGTGCCGTTGTCGATCGTGGCTCCGGAGACCGTGACGATCTTCGCGCCGCGAATGGCGTAGGTCAGTCCCTGTGGGGCGGCCCCGCCGGTGAGCGTGGACGTGAGCGTCGCAGCGAGAACTGCGGCGCCCTGAACGACGACTGATTTCAGGTTGCGCATCTGCATGTCCTCCTACTGCCGACCCATGTACCGGTTGAACAATTCCGTCTGCTTGTTCTGCAGCGGCACATCTTTTCCGGCGATAACCACGTGCAACACGCGCGACCGGATTTCCATCGCATCGCCGTTGGTGACGACGAGGTTCGCGACCTTGCCGGGTTCAATGCTGCCGACGAGCCTGTCGGCGCCAAAAATCTTCGCGGCATCGAGCGTCATCGCCTGCAGCGCGCGCTCCTTGCTGAGGCCCCATGCCACCGACATCGCGGCCTGGAACGGAATCAGCCGCACCGTCTCGAAGCCGCCGCTTGAGAACGCAAACGTGACGCCGGCCTTCTCGAGTTCCCCCGCCGCCTGATACGTGGCCGCATGGAACGTCTCGTCGCCGCCGGCCGGGAGCGCCAGAATCGTGCTGATGATCACCGGGACGTTGGCAGCCTTGAGTGCCACCGCGCTCGCCACGGCCGACGCCGGGCTCGTGCGGATGACGATGTTGACGTTCTGCCGCTGGGCCCACTGCAACGCCTGCGTGATCGCGGCTTCGCTACCGGCGCTCACGTAGAACGCCTGCTGTTTCTTGAGAATCGGCAGAAACGGCTCGAGGTTCCAGTTCATGTCGCGGTTCGGGTTCGCACCGTACACCTTGGCCTGCGCAAGCAGGTTCTCCAGTTCCCGGAGACCCGAGGTGGCCGCGCCGCCGGCGCGCCCGCCCGCCGGGAAGCCGCCACCACCGCCGCGTCCGCCGCCACCGCCGCCCGGGAACGTGAACGCGAGGCCCGCTGCCGGACGTACCACGTTTTCTTCCCACGTCCAGCCGTCGAGGTTCATCAGCGGCACTTCACCACCGATGATGCCGCCGCCAGGGAAAATCCCGGCCGACGTGATGCCTTCGGTACGCGCGACCGCGATCGCATCACTATCGGACTGATACGCCACCTTCGTGCGCAGCATCTGGTTGAACGTCAGAATTTCGTTCACATCGTCGAAGCTCCGGACGCCCGGTTCGTTAAGGCCGAGGTCCGTCTGCGCGTCGATGAAGCCGGGATAGACGTTCGCGCCGCGGGCGTCCACGACGCGGGCGCCCGCCGGAATCGAGACATTCGCGCCGACCGCCTGAATCGTGTTGCCGCGGATGACCACGGTGCCGCGCGGAATCACCGGACCGGAGACGGTGTGGATGCGCGCGTTGGTGATCGCCCAGGTCGCACCGTTGGCGTTGTAGACGACCTTGCCGGTTTCCGGCGTCACGTTGAACAGGTTGCCGGTCACCGCAGGTGCGGCCGGGGCGGGCCGATCCGTGTTGGCGGCCGCGATGCGCGCGAGGTCGGCGACGCGATCGTAATAGAGCTTGCCGTCGATGTACGTGTGATCGACGGTCGCGAACGTGCTCAGCGGATGGTTGTTCCAGATGACGACGTCTGCATCCTTGCCGACGTCGAGGGACCCCACACGGTCTTCAATGCGGAGCTGACGGGCGGGGTTCATCGTGACCATGGCGAGCGCCTGGTCGTCGCTGACGTCACCCCATCGCACAGACTTGGCCGCTTCGGTGTTCATGCGGCGCGCGTGTTCCGCACTATCCGAGTTGATCGAGACGTTCACGCCCTTGTGGGTCATCAGGCCGGCGTTGCCCGGGATCGCGTCTTCGGCTTCGATCTTGTAGCCCCACCAGTCGGAGAAGGTCGACGCGCCGGCGCCATGCGCGGCAATTTCCTTCGCGACCTTGTAGCCCTCGAGCACGTGCTGGAAGGTGGCGACCTTGAAGCCCATCTCGTCGGCGAGACGGATCATCATGAGGATTTCGTCCGCGCGGTAGGAGTGGCAGTGCACCAGACGTTTGCCTTCGAGTACTTCGACCAGCGCGTCGAGCTGGAGGTCGCGACGCGGCGGAATCGTGGTGGCCTTGTTCGGCGAGGCGTTGTACGCCGCCCAATCCTTCTGATATTTCTTCGCGCGTGTGAACGCGTCGCGAATGACGAACTCCACACCCTGGCGGGTGCCCGGGTACCGGGGGAGGGCGTTGCCCTGCAGGCCGCCGGCGCCGCCGCCCGACCGCTTCGGGTTTTCACCCAGCGCGAACTTGATGCCGGGCATCGAGCCTTCCATGATGAGCTCGTCGCCGCGCTCCACACCCCAGCGCAGCTTGATCGTGACCGCGCCGCCGCCGATCGGATTGGCCGACCCGTGCAACACGTTGGCGATCGTCAGGCCGCCGGCCAGGTCGCGCTGAATCGCGATGGCCGTCGGGTTGAGCACCTGACCCATGTCGGTCATCGAACTGACCGCCGTGGCCCCTTCGTTGATGGCGTCGTTGCCGATGTGCGAGTGCGCATCAATCAGCCCGGGCGTCACAAATTTGCCCGTGCCGTCAACGAGCGTCGCGCCGGCGGGAATCTGGACGTTCGTACCGATGGCGGCAATCTTGCCGTCCCGCATCACAATCGTGCCGTTGTTGATGGTGCCGCGCGACACCGTGATGAGCGTCGCATTGCGGATGGCCACGACCGACGAGGCCTGAGCCGCCTGCGGGGCGGGGGCCTCGGTGTTACCGGCAAGACGTGCGCCGGCGGCCGGGACGAGGAGGGCAGCGAGCGCTGCCAACCCAAGGACTGCGGAGTGAATCGTTCGACGTGCCAATGGAGCCTCCAGATGGGGGAAAGAACCCGGGGAACTGTAGCGTACGGATACGCCCCCCGACCATTGGCCGTTGACCGGCCCGCTCCAACCCAGCGGGCCCTACGTACCAGTCCTCGTAGGGCGCGCTGAACTTGAGCGCGCCTTTACGCTTTCCGCCCCAGCTCCCCGCGTCGCAGGCGCCGATAGAGATCGAGCGCAGCCCGGATGATCTGGATCGCCTCCGTCGGCCCCAGCATGTCTTCGACGACGACTTCCTTGTTCTCGAGGGACTTGTACTCCTCAAAGAACTGCCGGACCTGCCGGAGGATGTGCTGCGGCAACTGGCTCTTGTCGGTGTAGTCGGCAAACGCCGGATCCTTGACGCTGACGGCGACGATCTTGTCGTCGATGCCCTTTTCGTCGCGCATCCGCATGACGCCGATGGCGCGTGCCTCGACGATCGTCAGCGGATGGACGGGTTCCTGACCCAGCACCAGTGCGTCCAAGGGGTCTCCATCGTCACAAAATGTGCGCGGGATGAACCCATAGTCGGCCGGATAGTGCACGGCGGAGTACAGCACACGGTCGAGCCGGAGGAGTCCGGTTTCCTTGTCCAGTTCGTACTTGTTCGAGCTGCCCTTGGGGATTTCGATGATGACGGGAAACGCAGTTGCCAGTTGGGCGTCGTCTATGTAGCTGTCATGCCAGGGGTGCATAGAGCCTTATTGTCGCCCGAATATAATCCGGCTGTGCGGCCCGGAAAAGGAGTTTCTTCATGACGCGAAACGATGTCGACCGGTTGCTGGACCTCCATCAGGCGGCGTTCGCACGCCGGTCCGCGGCCGACCTGACCGCAGGGCACACGGAGTTCGGGACGTTCAGCAGCCCGGCTGTCGGCACGGTCACCGGCCGCGCGGAGATCAGAAAGATCTACGACTACTGGTTCTCGGCCTTCCCGGACATGGAATTCACCTGGGGCACGCCCATCGTCGAAGGACAGCGGGTGGCGCTGTTCTGGCAGTTCGGCGGCACCATCGCCGGTCAGTTCTTCGGCGACGTGCGCCCGGGCACCCGCGTGCGATTCGACGGCGCAGCCGAATACGTCGTGTCGCCCGAGGGCATCGTCAGCGCACGGCACGTGTTTGACTTCACGGGCGCTCTCATCACGGCGGGTGTCCTGAAAGTCAAACCGGCGTAACCCGCCGCACGGTCAACGTGCCGCGCGGATCGCCACCACCCAGTACGCGCACGCCGACCAGATGCCGCACCACGATCCAAGCGCCGCCCACCTCCCCGCCGAGATCAGTCCGTCACGGGTGTACGGCTCGCTGGCGAGCAGCAGCAGATTCATGCCGACGATGTAGCCGTCGAAGAGGAGGAAGGGGAGCGCGCCGGCCAGGGCGCCGGCGACGGCCACTCGAAGTGCCGTCGCGCGGCCGATCTCGGTCAGCCGATGCACGTATGGCGCGCCGAAGGCCAGGGTGACAAAGAGGGCGACCGGAGCAGACAACAGCGCGTACGTTTCGATCCGCGCCTGCACGTCCGGCCAGGGTTGCCCGGCCGTGCCCTTGAGTCCGAGATACCACCGGCCGGCAAACACCACGGCCATCGCCGCCGGCGTGGCCACGGTGGCCGCCAACACGCCGAGCGCGACGCGCAGGGCTTTCATGGCGGCAGCATATCCCGGCGGCCTCTGCGTACGGCGCGCTGGGGTGTAGCGCGCCTACCGCGCGGCCATCATCGCGAGCAACGCCTTCTGCGTGTGCAGACGGTTTTCGCTCTGGTCGAACACGATTGACGCCGGGGAGTCGATGACCTCGTCGGTGACTTCGAGCCCCCGGTGGGCGGGGAGGCAGTGCATAAAGAGCGTGTCCGTGCCGGCGGCGGCCATGAGCGCGGCGTTGACCTGGAAGGGCCTGAAAATGCCGGCGCGCCGTTCGGCGTCGGCCTCCTGGCCCATCGACGCCCAGGCGTCGGTGTAGACCGCATCAGCGCCCTTGACGGCCGCGATGGGGTCGTAACCCTGCGTGAATGTCGCGCCGAACCGTGCGATGCGTGTGACTGACTCCGCAAGTCCGGCATTCAACTCAAAACCGGCGGGTGTGGCAACGCGGACGTGCATGCCGAGCATGACCGATGCCTGCGCGAGCGAGGCGGCCACGTTGTTGCCGTCGCCGACGTACGTGACGGTGCGTCCCTTGACCGAGCCCCAACGTTCGATGAGCGCCTGCATGTCCGCCAGTGCCTGGCAGGGATGTTCCTCATCAGTGAGCGCATTGATCACGCGCATACGGGATGCGGACGCGGCGAATCGTTCGAGTCGTGCCTGTTCAAACGTCCGGACCACCACGATGGGGACCCAGCGTTCAAGATTACGCGCGACGTCAGAGGCCGATTCGCGACCGCCAAAGGCGACATCGGATGCCGGTTCAATCACGTCGCCGCCGAGTTCGCGCACGGCGATGGTGAACGCGGAGTGCGTTCGGAGCGACGGCTTCTCGAACAACAGCGCGACGTGTTGCCCTTCGAGCACGTGGGCGTGCGGGCGACCCTTCACGCGTTCGGATTTGAAGACCGCAGCCAGTTCAAGCGCCTGTTCGAGGGCGTTGGGGCTGAGGTCGAGGATGGAGAGGAAGTCCTTGGACTTCAGAGCGGGCAGTTCAACGATCATGGTTGGATTACGTCCGGTACTCGGCGTTGATCTTCACGTATTCGGCGCTGAAGTCGCAGGTCCACATCGTGGCTTCGTGGCCGCCGCCGGTGCCGAGGTCGACGGTGATGGCCATCTCTTTCTGCTGGAGCACCGTGGCGGCCGCGTCGGCCCTCTCGTCGTAGGGTACACCGTTCACGAAGAGATCCACGTCGCCGATGCGCACGGAGGCGTGTTCGAGCACGAAGTGGGCGCCGGACCGGCCTGATGCAGCGATGAGGCGACCCCAGTTCGGGTCGCCGCCATGAATGGCGGTCTTGACGAGTGGCGAGTTGGCGATCGTGCGCGCCGCGAGCCGAGCGTCCTCGAGTGAGACCGCGCCGGTGACACGTACGGTGACCAGTTTGGTTGCGCCTTCGCCGCCACGCACGATTTCGCGCGCGAGGTGACCGGCGACTGTCCGCAATGGCTCGACCAGCGCAGGATCCGCAGGGTCGGTGATCTCGACGCCGGATGCACCCGAGGCCATCAATAACACACAGTCGTTGGTCGAGCACTCGCCGTCCACAGTGATGGCGTTGAATGTCTCATCGCAGACGCGGCGCAATGCGACCTGCAACACGTCCGGGGCCACTTTCGCGTCGGTGGTGAGGAATCCGAGCATGGTGGCCATCCGGGGCTCGATCATGCCGGACCCTTTGGTGATGCCGCCGACGGTCACACGCCCCTGCGGTGTGTCGATGACGGCCGCGCTCGATTTCGGGAACGGATCGGTCGTCATGATCGCGCGTGTCGCGTCAGCGCCGCCTTCGATCGATAGCGCAGCCTGCGCCGCCGTGATGCCGGCGCGCACCTTCGCCAGGCTCAGGGGAACGCCGATGACGCCGGTGGAGGAGACAAAAATGAACTCGTCGCTCACTCCAAGCGCTGTGGCGGCCGCGCCGGCCATGCCTTTGGCCACGGCCATGCCGGCCTCACCCGTACAGGCATTGGCGCATCCGCTGTTCACGACGGCTCCCGCGCAGAGGCCGCCGGCCCGGAGGAGGTGATCGCGCGAGACCACCACCGGTGCAGCGATCGCCAGGTTGGTCGTGAACACGGCTGCCGCCGGCACCGGGCCGGACGTGGACGCAATAAGACACAGGTCCAGTGGCCAGGCGTGCGTCGGCTTCTTGATGCCGCAATACACACCGGCCGCGACAAACCCGGCCGGCGTGGTCACACCTCCGTCGATGAGGATGGCGTCCATCACGATCAGGCCGCGCTCACGGCGGCCGGACGATACGTCTGGTGGGCCGCAAGCGGCAGCACCATGGCGTACTGTTCGCAGTGGCGGAACAGCGGGCAGCCGACGCAGTCGGTCATGATCTTCTCCGGCACCCACACATGCGGCACGATGGAGAAGCCCTGACGTACGAAGAACCGCGCATCGTGCGTAAAGGCCGTCAACGTGTCGAAGCCCAGCGCCTTGGCGCGTGTCCGCAGTTCGTTGACGAGGCGCTGCGCGAGGCCGACCCGGCGGAAGTCCCGAGAGACCACAAGCGACCGCACTTCGGCGACCGACGCGGACAAAGGCGCCAGTTCCGCGCACGCGGTGATCTGGCCGGCGACGTCACACACCACGAACCGTTCGGCGTGGGCGCGCAGTTCGGAGATGTTCCGGGGCAGCAGGTGTCCTTCGTCGAGGTGCGATTGCACCAGCTGATGAATGGCTTCAGCGTCGGCCATGGTGGCCGCCCGTACAACAAGGTCCGTCACTTCGAGTCCCTCCCTGCCGCCACAATGGCGTCTTCCAACAGCGGCAACGCCGCATCGACGTCGGCTTCCGTAATCGTGTACGGCGGCAACAACCGCACCACCGTCGAACTCGTCCGATTGATCAGCAACCCGCGCTCAAAGGCGGCCGCGACCACGGGTGCGGCGTCAAACGCCAGGTCGATGCCCATCATCAATCCCTTGCCGCGCACGTTACGGATGGCGGGGACGCGGCCCATCATGGCGCAGAATCCCTTGCCGAGCCGTGCCGCCGCCAGGGCCATGGAGCTCTGCAACTCCGGCGACGCCAGCGCATCCAGAAACACCAGGGCCGCGCGGCAGGCCAGCAGATTGCCGCCGTAGGTGCTGCCGTGGTCGCCGGGTGAGGCGGCAGACGCCACCTCATTCGAGAACATCGCGACGCCCACCGGCACGCCGGCGCCGAGCGCCTTGCCCAACGCGACGAGATCAGGCGTCAACCCCAGCGTCTGGCTGTAGAGAAACGCGCCGGTGCGGCCCGATCCGCTCTGCACCTCGTCCGCAATCAGCAACGCGCCCGTGGATGCGCACGCCGCCTCGATGGCCGCGGCCATCTCCGGGCTGATCGGACGCACGCCGCCTTCACCCTGGATCGGCTCCACGATGAGTGCGGCTGTGGTGTCGTCCGCCGCCGCGGCGAGCGCCGCAGGGTCGTTGTTGTCCACGAACACCACGTTGGGAATCAGCGGGGCAAACGGCGCGCGGTAATGGTCGTCCCATGTGACCGACAACGAACCCATTGTGCGCCCGTGGAACGCATGCGAAAACGCGATGTACTTCGTGCGCGCGGTCTGCCCCTTGGTGTGCCAGTAGCGGCGCGCGAACTTGAGACAGGCCTCGACGGCCTCGGTGCCGCTGTTGCAGAAGAACGCGCGGTCAAGCCCCGTGAGCGACGAGAGACGGGTCGCCACTTCCGCCTGCAACGGGTGAAAGAACAGGTTCGACGTATGCAACAGCGTTCGCGACTGGTCGGCGATCGCCGCCGCGAGCACCGGATTGGCATGCCCCAGCGACACGACGCCGACACCGGAGATGAAGTCGAGGTAGCGCTTTCCCTCGGTCGTGATCAGATACGACCCCTCGCCGCGATCAAAGACCACCGGGGTACGTCGGTACACCTGCAGGATGTGCTCGGCTTCCAGTGCCTGAACGGACGAGGGCGCAGTGGCGGTTGTGCTCATGAGTGAATCGTGACCTTCGCTGTGAGAGTGGTGCCCGGGGTGTCGCAGGGATCGACCCCGGCGGCAAAGCCTCGGCCGTCAACAAGCCGCACAGACGGCACACCTTCGTCGAGCGCCGTCCGGCAGGCGCGAAGTTTGGCCACCATGCCGGCCGTTGCCGTCCCGTCGTTGATCAGCGCGTCCATGTCGTCGATCGTGAGCAGGGGCAGCAATGCCCCCTGCGAATCCAGGACGCCCGCCGTCGTGCCCGCAATGATCAGTTCCGCGCCGAGCGCGGCAGCCAGCCGGCACGCCATGACATCCGCATTGACGTTGAGGATGCCCGAACCCGAAGGGCCCCGCTCAATACCCAGACTGGCGACCACCGGGAGGTAACCGGACGTCATCAGCAACTCCACCAGCGCCGGATCCACATCGTCGGGATCGCCGACAAGACCCAGATCCACATCAATCCCCTTGGTCGAGCGCAGCGCCGGCGCCTTCTTCGCCTCGGCCATCGCCGCATCAACGCCCGTCAGGCCGACCGCCTGCACCGAGGCATTCACGAGCGCGGCGACCAGATCGGTATTGGCCGACCCGGCAAGCACCGCGACCACCGCGTCACGCGTCGGGCCGTCCGTGATCCGCAGACCATCGGCCTTCTGCGGCACGATGCCACGACGATCAAGCTCCGCGTCAATCGCGCGGCCGCCGCCGTGCACAATCGCGAGTGGACGAGTCGCGCGAAGGCCGGCCACCATCGCCGCAAACGCGTTCCTCGCCGCGGCGGTTTCGATCAATTCGCCGCCAAGCTTGAGCACCAGGGGACCGTTCATCGCAGTCCCGTCCGTTCATCAAAGCCACAAATGACGTTGAAGTTCTGCACGGCCTGGCCCGCGGCGCCCTTGACCAAATTGTCGATGCACACCACGAGGACCAGCCGGCGCGACGCCGCATCGAACTTCCAGCCGATATCGCAGAAGTTGGTCCAGGCGACGTGTTTGATTTCCGGCAGGGCACCACCTGTCAATCGCACAAACGGCGCGTGCTGATAGGCGCGGCCCAGGGTTTCGCCAATCGCTTCCGCCGTCGTTTCGGGCGTCACCCGCACGTAGATCGTTTCAAGGATGCCGCGATCGAGCGGCACCAGGTGCGGCGCAAACGTCACCTCGCACCCGAGCGACTGTTCCATCTCCGCGACATGCCGGTGGCCGAGGACGCCGTAGGCCGCCATCGACCCATGGTTTTCGGAAAAGTGCGTGCGATCACTCGCGGTGCGCCCGGCGCCTGAAATGCCGGACTTGGCGTCCACCACGACGTCGCGCGACAGGTCGAGCAAGCCCGCCTGCATCAGTGGCGTCAACGCGAGCAACGCAGCCGTCGGATAACACCCCGGGCACGCGACCAATGACGCCTGCTCGATGGCCGCCCGATTGTGTTCGACCAGCCCGTACGCGACGCCATCCGGCAGCAGCGTGGTTGCCGGATACCACTTCGCGCGAATGGCCGCGTCCTTGATCCGGAAGGCCCCCGACAGATCAATCACCTTCGCGCCGGCCTCGAGCAATTCGGGCGCGAGATCGGCCGCCGCCGCTTCCGGCACAGCCAGAAAGACAAACGCGGACTCGGTCAACTTCGCGCGGTTGAGTGGTTCGACCGTGCCGTCCCACGTCCGGGCCAGCCGCGGCATTGGCCGCGCTGCAGAATCAGGACTCGACGACATGGCCGCCGCGATGTGGACCTCCGGATGCCGGTTGAGCAAGGTCAGAAGTTCCTGACCGGCGTATCCCGTGGCCCCCGCGATCGCGACACTAACTGGAGATGAATATTTATTCATCGTTACCTTTGGAGTATACACATAATAGGAGCAAATATTCAACGCAGTGTGTATAATCACAACCGTTGAGTGAATAGATATGAAGTCCTGGCGCCAGTCGCAGATTCTCGCGGTCATTGATCAGGAGGCGGTTGCATCCCAGGAGGAGTTGCGCGTCCGGCTTGCTGCCAGGGGCATCGAAGCCACTCAGGCCACTATCTCCCGTGATCTCAGAGAGTTAGGGCTTGTGAAGCGGGCCGGGGATGGCGCCTACGAACGGGCTGGCGTCGAACGAAGCAGCCCGGCGACGGAAGACCAGTTGCGCCGCGCGATTGGCACGCTGGTCAGGGGGCTCGAGCGAGTGGATGCCATGGTGGTTCTACGGACCGATCCGGGGCAGGCGCAGAGCGTGGCGGTGCTGATCGACCGGGTGAAGCTCAGCGAAATCGCCGGCACGATTGCCGGCGACGACACGATCCTGATCATCTGCCGTGGGGCAGAGGCCGCTGCAGCGATCGAAGCGCGATGGAACAAGGAAGTGCGGAAGTGATCAAAGGACAACGGGTGGTGCTGGCGTATTCGGGGGACCTGGTGACCTCGGCGGCGCTGGGGTGGTTGCTCGAGCAGGGGGCGGAGGAGGTGGCCACCGTGACCATGGATCTCGGCCAGGGTCGCGACCTCAACGATGTGCGTGATCGTGCGCTGGGGATTGGCGCCACGCGCGCGCACGTGCTCGACGCGCGCAATGCCTTTGCCCGTGACGCCGTCGGACCGGCATGGGCCCTCCCTCTTGATCAGCCGCGCGCGGCTGCGCTTGCGCGGCCGTACATCGCCAAACACACGCTGGAAGTGGCGCGAATCGAAGGCGCGACAGCCGTTGCGCATGGCAGCGCCTTTCCGGCGTCAGACCCCATGGGCCTTGAAGCTGCGTTTATCGACGCGGGTGCCGACATGCCGCTCCTGGCGCCGGCGCGTGAATGGGGTATGGACGTCCAGGGCCTCATTGAGTTCGGCAAGGCGCGCGGCATTCCCGTGCCGTGGACCTATACCCGGCACGTCATGGAAGTCCGCAACCTGTGGGGCCGCGCGGTGACCACCGACGCGCTCGCCGATGCGGCCGCCGAGCCGCCAACCGACCTCTTCACCATGACGCGCTCGGTCGCGGACTGGGCGATCGAACCCGCTGCTGTTGAGATCACATTTGCGCGCGGCCTGCCCGTCGCCTTGAATGGCGTCGAACTTCCGCTCGTCGATCTCATCGTGTCCCTCGATACAATCGCCGGCGCACACGGGATCGGTCGACGGGATCACCCGGCGCTTGCGGGCGTCCGGCCCCGCACGATCGAAGAGGCTCCAGCCTCCACGGTGTTGCACCAGGCGCTCACCGTGCTCGGTCGCGGCGAGGGCACCGTGCGGTTCACGTGTTTTCATGGCGAGGCGAAGTAGGCCGGATGGCGAACCTGTGGAGTGGACGATTCGACAATGCCCCGAACGCTGAAGTCTTCGACTTCGGCAAGTCGCTGCCCGTTGACAAACGGCTGATCGACGACGACATCACGGGGAGTCGCGCGTGGGCGCAGGCGCTGGGCCGTGCCGGTGTGCTCACACCCGCCGACACTGAGGCGATCGTCTCCGGTCTTGATGCCGTGCGTGCCGCCGTACACGCCAACCCCGCCATGATGGATGGGGCCGACGATGAGGATGTGCATGCGTTTGTGGAACGCGAACTCGTCGCGCGCATTGGTGATGCCGGCAAACGACTGCATACCGGGCGTTCCCGCAACGAACAGGTCTCCGTCGACTTCCGCCTCTACCTCCGTCGCCGCATCCCTGTGCTCCAGTGGGCTGTGGTGTCGGTGATTGAGGCCATGGTGGAGCAGGCCGAGCGCGCGGGTGAGGCGACGATGCCGTCGTACACGCATTTGCGTCGAGCGCAGCCTGTGCTTGTGGCGCACGTGTGGCTTTCGTACGCCGCGGCGTTGCGACGGGATTGGGATCGACTTGAGGCGGCCAGGCACGAAGCGGACCTGATGCCGCTTGGATCAGGTGCGATCGCCGGCACGAGTTATGCGATCGACACGGCGTTCCTCGCGAAGACCCTCGGATTTTCGCGCGTGACGCTCAACAGCATTGACACGTCGGGCGACCGCGACTTCGTCGCGTCGTTCATGTACGCGTGCGCGATGTGCATGACCCGCCTGAGCCGCCTGGCGGAAGACGTGATCCTTTTCACGAGTGAAGAATTCGGTTTTTTCGAATTGGCCGACGAGGTGGCGACCGGGTCCAGTCTCATGCCGCAGAAGAAGAACCCGGACCCGATGGAGCTGGTGCGCGGCAAGGCCGGGCGCGCGATCGGTGTGCTCTCAGGGTGGATGGCCACGATGAAGGGGCTGCCGCTCGGGTACAACAAAGACCTGCAGGAAGACAAAGCGTTGGCGTTTGGTGCCGAAGACGATCTCGCGGGATGTCTGATGACCTGCGCGGCCGTGGTGCGCACGTTGACTCCGCGACCCGCTGTGATGCGGCAGGCGGCGTCGGGGTTATTGCTCGCCACAGAAGTCGCCGACTATCTCGTCGGTCGCGGGTTGCCGTTCCGGACCGCACACGAAGTGTCGGGCAGGATCGTGCGCGACCTTTACGAGTCCGGCCGCGACTTCTCGGCGTTGACCCTCGCCGACTGGCGCGCGTATGACGAGGTCTTCGAGGAGGGCGTGTTCAAGGCGATCACGCCTGAGGCTGCGGTGAAGGCACGCCTGACTCCGCAGTCCACCGGCCCCGCGCCCGTGGCTGCCGCTCTGGCCGAGACGAAGACCTGGATTGCAGGACGTAGGTAGGGCCCGCTGAACTGCCGCGGGCCTGGCCGGCGCGCTCAAGCCCAGCGCGCCCTACGACCAGCGCCCTGCGATAGGATTCCGTCATGAGACTCAAGTCCATGCTTCTCGCTGCACTGCTGTTGACGATTGCGCTGCCGCTTTCGGCACGTCAGGCGACGCCGCCGCAGTACGGCCCACCCAAAGGGACCCTGGTCATCGTCGGCGGCGGTGCCACCGACGGCACCGGCATTGTCGAGCGCTTCATCGAGATCGCCGGGGGCCCGGATAAGAAGTTCGTGATTGTGCCCACTGCCGGTGGCAACCGCAACGCAGATGGCACGGTGCGACCCTACGTCGAAGAGCAGGTCGTGGCGTCATGGATGAAGCGCGGCCTCAAGCACGTGCGCATGCTGCATACGCACGATCCGAAAGTGGCCGACACGGAGGAATTCGCCTCCATCCTCCGGGATGCCGATGCGGTCTGGTTCAACGGCGGCCGCCAGTGGAACATCGTGGACTCGTATGCCGGCACCAGGACGTACAGGGCTTTCCACGATGTGCTGGCGCGGGGAGGCGTGATCGCGGGCAGTTCAGCCGGCGCGACGATTCAGGGCGAGTATCTGGTTCGTGGCGACACCTCAGGCCCAAACGTGATGATGACCCAGGAGCCGAATCATCAGAAGGGTTTTGAGTTCCTGCGCCGGTCGGCGATCGATCAACACATCAACACGCGAAATCGCTGGGACGATCTCATCCCGGTCATTGCCAAGTTTCCGAACCTGCTTGGGATCGGTCTCTCCGAAGGCACCGCGATCGTCGTCACCGGCGACACGTTCGAAGTAATCGGAAAGTGGAAGGTGACGGTTCACGACAACACGCGGCTGTATCAGCCGTGGGAAAAGCCATATGTCGTGTTGTCGCCCGGTGACGTGTACAACATGCAGGCGCGAAAGGTCGAGAAGCTCGGCATCGGCCGCTAGATCAGCGCTGCATGACCTTCCAGGTCTGCAGAATCTTCATGTAGTTGCCGCGCTCGAAGGCGTCGGGGTCGGGACAGCGTTCCAGGCTCATGCTGCCCTGGGCCTGTTGGAGTGAGGCGTACTCGCGCTCTTCAAGGAAGTGCGAGAGGTCCCGCCGCGCCCGTGCGATGTGCTCGGGGCCGTTCATCAGGAGCGCCGCGACCATCTGCACGGAGTGGGCGCCGGCCATGACGGCCTTCAGCGCGTCGAGGCCCGAGTGTGCGCCGCCGGTGGCCGAGAGCGATGCGTTGAGCCGGCCAGAGAGAATCGCGATCCACCGCAGCCGCAGGAGCAGTTCGTCCGGGTGCGACAGGTGGAGGCGGGGCACGGCGCTCAGCGCATCGGGATCGATATCCGGCTGATAGAAGCGGTTGAACAGCACCAGCCCATTGGCACCGGCCTCGTCGAGACGCCGCGCGAGGTAGGAGATCGACGAGAAGAACGGCGACAGTTTGACCGCGATCGGGATGCGGACGGCCGCCTTGACGGTGGTCACGATATCCAGCAGACGCTGTTCCAGCGTCTCGCCGCTCTCGTGCGGGTCGGTCGCCACGTGATAGAAGTTCAGCTCGAGCGCGTCGGCCCCGGCGTCCTGAATGAGGCGTGCATGGTCGAGCCAGCCGGCCGGGGTCGTGCCGTTCAGGGATCCCACAACCGGCACCGAGACCGAGGCGCGGACGCGGCGGACGTGTTCAAGGTAGCGGTCCGGCCCCATCGTGAACTCGTCGGCCAGCGGGAAGTACGACAGCGCCTCAGGGTGTACGCCCTCGTGGGCGTCGAGGTGATACTCGGCTCCGAGTGCGTCGGCGGCAATCTGTTCCTCGAAAAGGGAGGGCAGGATGATCATCGGCGCGCCGGCATCTTCAAGCCGGCGAATCATGCCCAGATCCCACCCCAGAGGTGAGGCGCCCGGCACGATAGGGTGGGCGAGTGTGAAGCCGAGGTAGTTCGTCGACAGGTCCATCATCACAGGCCTCCCTTCGTGCCCGGTTTCGGCGCGTGTGACGCCGCCAGTTGTTCGTAGAGGGCGAATCGGCCGTCGGCGTGGGCCTGGGCCCCGGCCAGCAGGTTCTTGTACCGTTCGGGATACAACTGCTCGACCGCCCTGAAGCGGGACTCATTGCGCATGTAGCGCCCGACATCCCCCTTCGGCGTGTCCGAGTCGAGCATCAGCGCCGAGTGCCCGTCCACGGCTTTTCGCGGGTCGTAGCGGAACAACGGCCAGTAGCCGGTTTCGACAGCGAGCTTCTGCTGGTCGAGGCCGTGGGCCAGGTCGTATCCGTGGGCGATGCAGTGGCTGAAGGCAATGATGAGCGACGGACCCGGATGCGCCTCGGCTTCCTGGAACGCCTTCACCGTCTGGGCGTCCTTGGCGCCGAACGCAACTCTTGCCACATACACCGACCCGTACGCCATCGCCATCAGCGCGAGATCCTTCTTGTTGGTCGCTTTGCCTGATGCCGCGAACTTCGCCGACGCACCCATCGGTGTGGCCTTCGATTGCTGGCCACCGGTGTTGGAGTACACCTCGGTGTCGAGCACCAGCACGTTGACGTTGCGACCCGACGCCAGCACGTGGTCGAGTCCGCCATACCCGATGTCGTACGCCCAGCCGTCGCCGCCGACAATCCACACCGTCTTCTTCGTAAGCGCATCGGCCAGCACCAGGAGGCGTCCGGCTTCGGGCGACGAGAGCGTGCGCAGATGGACTTTCAGCGCGGCCACACGTTCACGTTGCATCCCCAGGCCGGCCTCGGTGTCCTGGTCGGCGTCGAGAATCGCCGACGCCAGCGAAGACTCGACGTGTCCCGTCTCGCTGAGCCCCGCCAGCAACCGGCGCGCGTCGTCGGCCTGCGCGTCCGCCGCGAGGCGCATGCCGAGTCCGAACTCCGCGTTGTCTTCAAACAACGAGTTGGCCCAGCCGGGGCCGCGGCCGTCACGGTTGACGGTGTAGGGCGTGGTGGGCAGGTTGCCGCCGTAAATCGACGAGCAGCCCGTCGCGTTTGCCATGAGCAGGTGGTCGCCGTACAGCTGCGTCAGCAGTTTGATATACGGCGTCTCGCCACAACCCGAACACGCCCCCGAGTATTCAAACAGCGGTTCAAGGAACTGCGTGCTCTTGATGTCGCTCTTGATTGTCGTCCTGTCCACTTCCGGCAGGTCCAGGAAGAACGCGTAGTTCTCGCGTTCCGGATCACGCAGCGGCCGTTGCGGAGCCAGGTCGAGGGCTTTGTGCTTCGGGTTGGACTTGTCCTTCGCCGGGCAGACCATCACGCAGAGGGAACACCCCGTGCAGTCTTCGGGCGCAACCTGGATGATGTAGTCCATCCCGGGGTATTCAGCGCCCTTGTACGGAATCGACTTGAAGGTCTCCGGTCGACCTTCAAGGGACGCCGGTGTTGCGACTTTTGCGCGAATGGCGGCGTGCGGACACACCAGTGCGCACTTGTTGCACTGGATGCAGAGGCCGGCGTCCCAGACGGGGATCTCTGTCGCAATCGACCGCTTCTCCCACTTCGCCGTGCCGACAGGCCACGTTCCGTCGACGGGGAACGCACTGACAGGGAGGAGGTCGCCCTGGTTCGACAGCATCATGGCGCTGACGCGTTTCACAAAATCAGGCGCGGCCTCGGACACGACAGGCGCCGGGTGCCTGGTGGCCGTGACCGCAGTCGGGACCTCAAACGCATGCAGATATGCCAGCGCCGTGTCCACCGCCGCGAAGTTGGCCTGGACGATGGCGTTTCCACGTTTGCTGTAGGTCTTCCTGATGGCGTCCTTGATGTGCCCGATCGCTTCGTCTCTCGGCAGCACACCCGAGATGGCGAAGAAACAGACCTGCATGATGGTGTTGATCCGGTTCCCCATGCCGGTCTGACGCGCGACGTCGTAGCCGTCGATCACATAGACGCGGGCCTTCTTGTTGATAATGGCCTGCTGCACGTCGGCCGATAGCTGGTCCCAGACACCCGACGCGTCGCCCGGTGCGTTGAGGAGCAGGACGCCGCCCGGTTCGAGATAGCCGAGCACGTCGTATTTGTCGAGGAAGTCGAACTGGTGGCACGCCACAAAGCCGGCGTGCCTGATGAGGTATGGCGCTCGCACCGGCCGTGGACCAAACCGGAGATGTGAAATCGTGACCGCACCGGACTTCTTGGAGTCATACACGAAGTAGCCCTGTGCGAAGTTGGGGGTGTCCTCGCCGATGATCTTGATCGAGTTCTTGTTGGCCCCGACCGTGCCGTCGGCACCAAGTCCGAAAAACACCGCGCGAACTGCATCCGGCTGTTCGAGCGAGTACTCCTCATCCACCGCCAGCGAGAGCCACGTCACGTCGTCATTGATTCCCACCGTGAAGTGGGACTTCGGCGCCGGTTTGGTGAGCTCGTCAAACACGGCTTTGGCCATCGCCGGCGTGTATTCCTTCGACGCGAGGCCGTAGCGGCCGCCAATGACCTTCGGGTGACGCGTGCCGTCCTCGTTGAGGGCCGCGACCACATCCATGAAGAGGGGATCGCCGATCGCGCCCGGTTCCTTGGTGCGATCCATGACGGCGATGGACGTCACCGTGGCGGGCAGCGCCGCCATGAATGCATCAACCGCGAACGGCCGGAAGAGCCGGACTTTCAGAACGCCGACCTTCTCGCCACGGCTGACGAGGTCCTCAACCACCGTTTCGGTGGTTTCCGCGCCGGAGCCCATGATGATGACCACACGCTCCGCATCCGGGGCGCCGGCGTAGTCGAACAGGCGGTAGTGGCGGCCGGTCAGGGCCGCGAACCGGTCCATGGCCTGCTGCATGTGCGCCGGGAAGGCCGCATGAATCAGGTTGGCGGCTTCGCGCGCCTGGAAGAACACGTCCGGATTCTGGGCGGTGCCGCGCAATGCCGGGTGATCTGGCGAAAGCGCGCGTTCGCGATGGGCTGCGATGTGATCGTCCGGCAACATGGTGCGCAGATCGTCGTCGGTCAACGTCTCGATCCGGGCGATCTCGTGGGAGGTCCTGAAGCCGTCGAAGAAGTGCATCACCGGGATGCGCGAGGCAAGCGTCGCCGCTTGTGCGATACACGCGAAGTCGTGGGCTTCCTGCACGGTGTGCGAAGACAACATCGCGATGCCGGTCTGCCGACACGCCATCACGTCGGAGTGGTCACCAAAGATCGACAACGCGTGTGTGGCGATCGTCCGGGCCGCCACATGAATCGTGAACGGCGTCAACTCACCGACGATCTTGTAGAGGTTCGGGATCATCAGGAGGAGTCCCTGACTCGCCGTGAAGGTCGTCGCCAGCGCCCCGGCCTGCAGGGCGCCGTGGACGGCACCTGCCGCGCCGCCTTCCGACTGCATTTCGACGACCGTCGGCACCTGACCCCAGATGTTCGGCCGCCCCTTTGACGACCACTCGTCGGCCAGTTCGCCCATCCCGGACGACGGGGTGATGGGGTAAATCGCGATGACTTCGTTGGTGCGGTGGGCGACAAGGGCCACAGCTTCGTTACCGTCTACGGTGATCCAGGGGCGGGACATGGATCAGTGGTTGTGCGAAATCCATGCCCGGCTCAACCCTGCCCCTCGGGAGCAAACCATGCGATCGGCACTCTGACGGGTGGGGAAAATCCCGCAATGAAAAGACGTCGGGAGGCTTTTTCATCGAAAAAACCTCCCGATGTCTTTTCTGTGAAAATGAACGGGCGTGAACTCCCTGGACCCCCGCATCGTTGACGTCCGCCGGATGGTCGGCCTGGTCTTCACCGCGTGTTTGTCTGCCGGGGCGTTTATTGCGCTTGGCATTGCGGGTTTTGCCGTCCGCCCAGGCTGGCGCCTGATGTTCGTCGTCGCCGGCGCGTGGCTGGCGTTGACCGTGGGGCTGGCGCTCTGGCTGTGGCGGTGGCCGGAGATCGCGTACCGCCACGCCTCGTACCGGCTTGATGACGAGGGACTTGAAATTCGACGCGGCGTCGTGTGGCGTCGCATCATCAATGTGCCCAGGTCCCGCGTGCAGCATACGGACGTGTCGCAGGGGCCGTTGGAACGCAGTCACGGCCTGAGTACGCTGGTGGTGCACACGGCCGGGACGGAACATGCCCGGGTGGGGCTCCCGGGCTTGAGCCGCGAGACCGCCTTGAGCCTGCGCGATCAACTGCTCCCCCACGACGGACGTGATGCCGTCTGATCAGCGCTTCCATCCCCTGACGGTGCTGTTTGCGCTCGGGGGGGAGCTCCGCAATTTCCTGGCGCCAATCCTGTTTGCGACGTTCACCGCCCGGTCACGCGGGGGGGACGTCGAGAACTGGCTTCTGCTCTTCATGATTCCCGGGTTGGCGATTGCGATCGCGCGGTACTGGGTGTCGACCTACCGGTATGACGAAACCGAGCTCGTCGTGCGCACCGGACTGATCCTCAAGAATGAGCGCCACATTCCGTACGCGCGCATTCAGAGCGTGGACGCCAAACAGAACGTGTTCCACCGCCTGTTCAATGTCGTCGACGTGAAGGTGCGGACCGGCACCGGCGGCGAGGCTGAAGCGACCTTGAGTGTGCTGCCTTTTCAGGCGCTCGAGGAAATGCGGGCACGTGTGTTCGCGGGCAAGCGGGCCGCTACGGAGGCCGAGCCGGACCAGAACGCCCTGCTGGCGGAGTCCGACCGTGTGGAGGTTGCGCCTGTTGCGACGACGCCGACCGAAACAATCCTGCAGTTGTCGATTCGCGAGACCGCGCTCTCTGGATTGCTCGACAACCGCGGGTGGGTTGTCATTGGTGCGGCCTCAGGCCTGCTGTGGGAGTCAGGCATGATGCAGCGATTCGAGACGCTGCCTCAGGCCTCGTGGACCATCGTCGCCGCCATTGCTGCAGGCCTGTTCGTCGTGTCACCGCTGCTCTCAATGGTGTGGGCGGTGGTGCGACTTCACGGGTTCACACTGAGCCGGCGCGGCGTGGAACTGTTCACCGAATATGGAGGGCTGACGAAGGTCACGGCCACCATCCCGCTGCGACGGGTGCAGGCCGTGAAGATCGTGCGCGGCCCAGGCTACCTGCTGACGAACCGCGCGGCGATTCGTGTGGACACTGCCGGTGGCGGTGGTGCCACTCCCGGCGGCGCCGAACGCGACTGGATCGCGCCGATCATCCGGAACGACCACGTCCCCGCATTTGTGCAGGGCCTGTTGCCGGACTTCGACCTGGGCGCTGTCGAGTGGGCCCACGCGGACCCGCGAGCCCGCGTGCGTCGAATCCGGCTCGCCGTCTACAGGGCCGTGGTCGTCGGAGCGATCTCCACGTTCTGGCTCGACGATGTGTGGATGGCGGCTGTGGTTGCGGTGCTCGGCGTGTGGGGTGCTGTTGCCGCCCACCAGTACGTGCGCAATCTTGGCTGGTCTCGCTCGGACCATGCGGTCTGTTTCAGGAGCGGGTGGCTGTGGAAGGCCATGACGATCGTGCCGATTCCGAAGGTGCAGTCGGTGTCGCTTCATGAGTCGCCCTTTGACCGGCGCTGGCAGATGGCCTCGGTTGCGGTCGACACGGCCGGCGCCGGCGGACACGAGGTCGATGTGCCCTATCTGCCTCGGGACGTGGCCGAGGATCTGCGCATGACGCTTGCCGCGCAAGCCGCCGCGACCGAGTATCGGTGGTAGACACGCAACGGATCTCGGCCTGCATCCGTAGGAATGCATGCGTATGTTTATCGTGAAAGTTTGCCCTGCAGTCACTCTTGGTGCGCTTCTTTTTCTCCCTGTTCACGTTGCCGCTCAGGACACGACGGGCGTGGGCGCGGTTGTGGGGACGGTGGTCAGCCATGACGGCCAGCCGGCGCTGGCTGTCACGGTGTGTCTGGCGGAGACGACCAAGTGCAGTGTGACCGACGAGGCCGGTGCGTTTCGGATCGCCGACGTCCGCGCAGGGCAGTATCGGCTTGAGGTGACGCCGCCGGGCGAGCCGCGCATCCTGAGTGACGCGATCGAAGTGCGCGCCGGTCTTGACTCGGTCGTCGCGGTGACGCTGCCGCAGCCGGTGGCCGGAAAGTTCGATCAGACGGTGACGGTCACGGCCTCGGCGTTTGTGGCGCCGGAGGAAGTCAAAACGTCGAATTATCTGATTCGGCCTTCGCAGATTCTGACGAACGCCGGTGCGCTTCAGGACGTCTCTCGGTATCTGCAGACTCTGCCCGGCGTGGTCATCGGCACCAACGACTTCCGCAACGACATCATCGTGCGCGGGGGGAGCCCGCTCGAGAATCTGTTTGTCGTGGACAACATCGAGATTCCGAACATCAATGCGTTTGCCAATTTTGCGTCCGCCGGCGGCACGGTCAGCATTCTCGACACCGAACTCATCCAGGACGTGACTTTCCTCACGGGCGGGTACCCTGCGCCGTACATCAATCGCGTGTCGAGCGTGCTGCAGATTGCCCAGCGTGAAGGGGACCGCACGCGGGTCCGCGCGAAGGGGACGGTCGGGTTCGCGGGGGCGGGTGCGATTGCCGAAGGCCCCCTCGGCGGTGGGAAAGGGTCGTGGATCGTGTCTGCCCGTCGCAGTTTCCTCGACATCTTCACGCAGGATGTGGGCTTCGGCGGCGTGCCTGTGTTGTACACCGTGAATGCGAAGGCGGTGTATGACCTGACTCCGGCTGACCGTCTCTGGGTCGTCAATGTCACCGGCATCGATCGCATTCGACTGGGACTGACAGAGACCACTGATCTGGACGAAGGGCTCGCCGATTTCGACATCCGGTATCGCGGTTGGCGCAGCGCGACGGGCATCAACTGGCAGCGCGTGTTCGGCACCCGCGGTGTGGGCCTGCTCGGCATTTCCCATTCGCAGGCATCGGTCACGTCGACGGTGAAGGATCTCGTGAGGGACGGCGTGCCGCCTCCCGGTGTGCCTGTGGACGATCTGATCGCGCGGGGGCCGCTGGTGTTCACCGAAGGGTCCCGGGAGGGGGAGACGACGATCAAGTACGACTTGACGACGTACGTGCCGGTGATGGGGCGGAATACGAAGTTTCAGGTGGGCGGCAGCTTCAAGGTGTTCCGTCTCAACTACGACACGGGATCCCCGCTCGGCGACGACAGCCCGTTTTCAACCGTGCCCGGCATCAACGCGTTTACGCTCAATCGTCAGTTCACGGCCTATCAGAGTGGTGCGTACGCGCAGGCGACGAAGGACCTGACGTCGCGAGTGAATCTGACGGCCGGTCTCCGCTTCGATCACTACCAGTACACCGACCATGGGCGCGTCAGTCCGCGCCTCGGTCTGGGCGTCCAGTTGACCGAGCGTCTCCGCTGGAATGCCAGCGCCGGCCGGTATTTCCAGCAGCCGTTCTTCCTGTTTCTCGCGGCGTTCCCGGAGAATGCGGCTCTCAAGCCTCTCCGCGCAGATCACCTGGTGTCCGGATTTTCGTTCCAGCCGGACGCGCTGACGCGCATCACGCTCGAGGGCTACATCAAGCGGTATGACGACTATCCCGTCTCGACGCAATTCCCGTCGCTCTCACTCGCCAACGTCGGCGACACGTTCAACGTGCGTGAAGTGTTGTTTCCGCTCACGAGTGCCGGACGCGGCAGGGCCGAAGGCGTGGAGTTGTTCATCGAACGCGCGCCCGGACAGCGGTGGTTCGGGCAGGCCAATGTGTCAGTCGCCCGCTCCCGGCAGGCGGGCCTGGACGACGTGCTGAGACCGGGGTCGTTTGACTATCCGTTTGTGCTGAACGTCTCCGGTGGCGTGGACCTGACCAGCCAGTGGCAGGTGTCGACCCGCATGGCCTACCTTGGCGGTCGGCCGTACACGCCGTTTGACGAGACGGTGTCGACCGCCGCAGGGCGTGGCATCTACGACCTGAGCCGGGTGAACGGTGCCCGCGCCCCCGCGTACTTCCGCCTGGACCTCCGCGCGCAGCGCACGTTCAATGTCTCGCGGCCGCTCACGGTGTTCTTCGGAGTGCAGAACGTGACCAATCGACTGAACTTTTCCGCCTATACCTGGAATCGCCGCACGAACACGGTGCGCTTCCAGGAGCAGCAGGGACTGTTCCCGATACTGGGCCTTGAGTGGAAGTGGTAGTCCAGGGGTCCAGGGGTCCAGGGGTCCAGGGGTCCAGGGGTCCAGGAGTCCAGGAGTCCAGGAGTCCTGACGTAGGATCAAGGTCATGTTGATCAAGGTCCTTCCGTTCTTGCTGGTGCTGACGCTGACGTCGCAGTCCGGGTCGCTGTCGCCTGAAGAGCGGGCGATGCTGACGTTTATTGACGCGAATAACGCGTCGGCGATCGCACTGCTTGAGCGCTCGGTGAACATCAACAGCGGTACGCAGCACTTCGCCGGTGTGCGCGAGGTTGGCGCGTTGTTCCGTGCCGAGTTCGACGCGCTGGGGTTCCAGACCACCTGGGTGGACGGCACCCCATTCAAGCGTGCCGGGCATCTGGTCGCCGAGCATAGTGGCTCCCCGCAGGGGGCCGGCAAGCCGACCATTCTCCTGATCGGTCACCTCGATACGGTGTTTGAACCGGACAGCCCGTTCCAGAAGTACGAACGCGTCAGCGACTCTGCGGCCAAGGGCCCCGGCATTACGGACATGAAGGGCGGCAACGTCATCATCGTCCAGGCCCTCAAGGCCCTGCAGTCGGCCGGCCTCCTGAAGTCGATGAACATCATCGTGGTCATGACCGGCGACGAAGAAGCCGCAGGGCGGCCACTGACGTTGTCTCGCGACGCGCTTGTGAAGGCTGCGAAAGAAGCCGACGTGGCGATCGGGTTTGAAGACGGAGATGGCAATCCCGCGACCGCGGTCATCGCGCGGCGTGGGACGACTAACTGGACACTGCGGGTGAAAGGGCGCCCGGCGCACTCGTCGCAGATCTTCAATGCCGAGAATGGCTATGGCGCGGCGTTCGAAGCGGCGCGAATCCTGAACGGCTTCCGCGAGAAACTGGCGGGGCAGCGTCACCTCACGTTCAACCCCGGCGTGGTGCTGGGTGGAACCACCGTCGACTTTGATGCGGCTGCGTCCCGCGGATCCGCGTTCGGCAAGACCAATGTCATCGCCGAGGAGATGGTGGTGGTCGGCGATCTGCGCGCGTTGACACCGCAGCAGTTCGCCGAGGCGAAGGAGACGATGGCGGCGATCGTCGCGGCGAACCTCCCTCAGACAAGCGCGACCATTGAATTTGATGACGGTTATCCACCGCTGGCACCGACGCCTGGTAACGAGCGGATGCTGGGTCTCTACAACAAGGCGAGCATGGACGTGGGCGCCGGCCCTGTGGTGGCCGTGGATCCCGACAAGGCCGGAGCCGCCGATGTCTCGTTCGTGTCGGAGTATGTGCCGCTCATTCTTGATGGTGTCGGTCTGATGGGCGGCGGTGGTCACACCGTCCACGAGACAGCCGACATGCGGACGTTGCCGTCGCAGACCAAGCGTGCAGCAGTGTTGCTGGCGCGACTCCATCGGGACATTCAGGTCACGCATCGGGAAGGGGTGCGGTAATGTCGGATCTGTACGACATCGGCGTGACACGCATCGACGGCACGCCGCAGTCGATGGCCCACTACCGCGGCCAGACGCTGCTTATTGTCAACACCGCCAGTGAATGCGGATACACGCCGCAGTACGAAGGCCTCGAGGCGCTGTACCGCGAGTTCAAGGACCAGGGATTTGTCGTGCTTGGGTTCCCGTGCGACGACTTCGGGGGCCAGGAGCCCGCCATCAACGACGAGATCCGGACGTTCTGCGAAACGACGTTCGGGATCACCTTTCCGCTGTTCGAAAAGATTGCCATCAAGGGCGAGAACGGCCACCCCCTGTTCAAGTGGCTTGCGTCGGAAAAACCGGGCATCCTCGGTATTGAGGCGATCAAGTGGAACTTCACAAAGTTCCTCGTCGACGCCGAGGGCCACGTCATCAAACGCTACGGCTCGGTCGACACCCCTGCCCAGATTCGCAAGGACGTTGAGAGACTCCTTGGAAAATGACCCTCCTTCTCATCCACCACGCCGAGGCCGTCAACCCCTATGAAGATCCCCAGCGCCCCCTGACGGACGCGGGCCACCAGCACGCCCTTCGCATGGCAGAGCTGACAAAGGAACACGGCGTTGTGCCGACCGCGATCTGGCACAGCGGGAAATTGCGCGGCCGGCAGACCGGTCACGCCTTTCTGCAGGCGTGTGCGCCGTTTGCGAAGTTCACGATGGTGAAGGGGCTGTCGCCGGACGATCCTCCGGCTGTCATCCAGCTCGCTATCGAGCGCGAATCGCAGGACCTGGCGCTCGTCGGGCACTGGCCGCATCTGCCCGCACTCCTCGGTCTGCTGTCACCCGGCAGCGCACCCATGCCGCAACACGGCGTCGTCGCCCTCCAAATGTCTGACGATGGCGTGACGTGGCGGGAGCTGTGGCGAATTGCGTGATCGCTCCGATTCCAGGAGTCAGACTGCCGATTTCAAGAGCGTCCAGGCCCGCTGGAGGTGCCGTTCTGCCGTCCGGATGTTGCCGACAGCGAGGCGCAGGACGATGCGGCCGTCGAGCGCAGTATGGGAGAGAAAGACGTCGCCTGATTTGTTCACGGTGTCGAGGATGCGCTGATTCAGCGCATCGAGATCGCCGGCGTAGCCCCTTGGCGCTGCGCGGAAGCAGACGACGCTGAAGGGCACGGGCGCGACACGTTCCCAGTCGGGGTCGGCGTCCACCCACGCCGCGAAGAGCTGCGCCAGGCGCACGTGTTCGCGGAGTCGATCGCGAATTCCTTCGGCGCCGAAGTAGCGGAGCACCGCCCACAACTTCAGCGACCGGAATCGACGGCCCAGTTGGATGCCGGTGTCCATCAGGTTCTTCACCGTGTTGACCTCCGTCGTCTTGAGGTATTCCGGCGTCAGCGAAAACGCCTGGCGGATGACATCCATCCGGCGCGTAAACAACACGCTGAGATCAAACGGTGTGAAGAGCCACTTGTGGGGATTCACGACCAGCGAGTCCGCGCGATCGAAGCCGGCGCGCATCCATTCGAATTCTGGGACCATCGCCATCACGCCGGCGTACGCGGCGTCGACATGGAGCCACAGGTGCTCCCGTGCGCAGATATCCGCGACTGCAGCCACGTCGTCAACACTGGTGCTCGACGTGGTGCCGACCGAGGCCACGACTGCGATCGGGAGGCGGCCGGCTGCGCGGTCTTCGGCGACAGCCGCCGCGAGCAGTTCAGTCCGCATGCGAAAGCGTGCGTCGGCAGGAATGCGACGCAGCGACTGGTGACCGAGACCCAACGCGATCACCGCTTTGTCCACCGAGGAATGCGCGTGTTCGGAGCAGTACACACGAAGCGGTGGGAGGTCGCGGCCTGCCAGCCCGAGCGTGCGGACATCTGGCACGGCGACCTCTCTTGCCGCCGCCAGCGCGTGCAGTGTGGAAATCGACGCCGTGTCGTAGATCACGCCCTCGATGTCCTGCGGCAGGTGCATGAGCTGCGCGAGCCATCGCAGCGTGACTTCTTCGAGCTCGGTGGCCACGGGTGAGGTGCGCCACAACATCGCCTGCTGATTCAGCGTGGACGACACGAGGTCCATCAGGACGGCAGGAGCGCTACCGGTGATCGCGAAGTACGCAAAAAACCCCGGGTGATTCCAATGTGTGGCACCAGGAACCACCAGGCGATCGAGATCGGCGATCAGGTCGGTGAACGGCTCGGGCAGTTCCGGCGCGTGTGTTGGCAGCGCATTCCGAATGTCGCCTGGCCTGGCTTTCGACAACACCGCATGGGTTTCGATCTGTTCGAAGTAGCCGGCGGCCCAGTCTGCCAGCGTGTGGGCATGCTGGCGGAACTCCGCCACAGGCATGTCGCCCAGCGGACCGCGCGTGGGTTCCTGCGCCATGGTCAGCGGTGCTTCGCGACGTACTCGAGCGCAAACTTCTCAAGCGCCTCGCTTGAGAGTCCAATGGCCTTCGCTTCTTCGACGGCCTGATCCTGCGGCCACTTGTCCACAATCATGCGCTTCACGAGCCAGAGGGCCCCAACCCGATTTGCCGATCCACAGTTGATGAAGAGGGGTTGGTTGGCGGTGTTGCCCACGACCTTGAGGAATTCATCGACGACGGCCGGATCCGGCGCGGAGCCCTTGAACGGCACATGGATGAACTGCAGGCCGGCCGCTTCAGCTGCGGCTTTTGATTCCGGAATCTGCGCGCCTTCTTCGCTGGCTTCCCGCAGGTTCAACACGGCCTTGTAGCCAAACGATGCGATGGCTGCCATCGCCCTGGGGTCAGTTGCGCCGGCGCATCCCACCGTCGCATCGACCTTCGTGTAATTGCGGATGCCGTCGACCGTCTCTTTCTGAAGCTGTGGCGCGACGATCAGGGAGACTGCGACCGTGATGACAGGGAGAAAGGACATGCAGCGATTATAGGACCGCGGACTGTTATCTCTTCACCACCACGGTCAGGTCCTCGGTGAGCCGGACCGTCAACGGTGCCCCCTCTCGAAGTGAGATTTCGTGCTCGTCGCCGGTCATGACGGTGGCCGTTCCCCCGGCGGCGCCTGCGACACCTCCGAGAATCGCGCCCTTTTTGCCCCCCAGGACGCCGCCGAGGATGGCGCCCGCCACGGCACCCGCGCCGACCCTGGCCGTCGCATCCGCAGACGGGGAGTCGCCCTCCCGGAAGATCGTGTCGGTGCCGATCGACAGGCGCGTGCCGTCGGTCAGGATCACCGTGTCAAAACGCAGTCCCAGGCGTGGACGCTCACGGAATCGTCCACCGCGATCCACGGCAATCACCGTTCCCTCGAGGCGCGCACCCAGTGGAATCGCCACGCGGCCATTCACCGTCACCTCCCGGCTTACCGTTGCCGAGATCCGGTCTTCCACGCGTGCCGTTTTTGTCGAAATCGCGAAGTCGAGCCTGATCCCGATCACCGAGTTGCGCTCGACCGTGACTTCAACCATCGGCGTGGGCGGGGTCAGAACCGGCGCCGGCTGAGGCACAGTCGAGGGTTCGGGCGCTGACGGGTCGGGCACGTAGCGGACCGCGGCAGGCGCCTCGGATGGTGGAGGTGGCGTGGGTGGAAGGACCGCTTCAGGCTGGGTCACTGGCGCGGGCGGAACCGGTGCCGAAGGACGTGGTGGCCGCCCAGGTTGGACAGGGCTGGGTGTGGTGACCGGTTGCGTGGGTCGCGGAGTCGCCGGCGTCGCAGGGACCGAGACGGCGACCTGCGGAACAGATACCGGTTCCCGGAGCACGACGTACCCCGCAACTGCGGCCGTCAGGCACCCGGCCGCCACTACGCTCACGCCGATGAACTTTGTGGACACGTACACAGCCTCGCTCCCCTCTCCAGCAAGGCCCGTACCGTCGCGCCCCGGCCCGCAGGACACGGAAATCTGGACCGCTTGTTGCAAGACAGGGGGCCATGCGTCCTCTATTACGTACGCTCGTTGTCGCGACTCTCCTGGCGGTGCCCCTTTCCGCCAGTGCCCAACTGCAGGCCCCGAACCAGAATCTGTCCGCGCGTGATCTTGTGGCGCTCCACCAGGCCGGTCTCGGGGACGATGTGTTGATTGCCCTGATTGAATCCAACTACGCGGTGTTCAATCTGGGGTACGTCGAGATTGTCGACCTGCGGAGACAGGGACTCAGCGAACGTGTGCTGATCAAGATGATCGAATCCAGGGTTGCGCCGCCACGGCCGAGGGCCGTGCCCGAGCGAGAGCAGGCAGCGTCAACTCCGGTGGTGGTCCATCAGACGGTGACGCAGGAAGTGCGCGTGGAAGCGCCAAGGGCGCCACGCGAACGCGAATACGTGCCGGTGCCGGTCTACGTCGCGGTGCCGGTCCACCCGCGTGAGCCGGTGCGGGAACCCGAGCCGGTCTACTGGGGCTTTAATGGTCATCGTCGGCCCGACGCCTGGAAAGAGTCGCCTCCCAAAAAGCCGTCGGGCGGATAATGTGGGGTGTTGTCTGAACGACGAGTAGCCATCATCGGCGCGGGTGTCATCGGTGCGTCCATCGCGGACGCACTCGCGTGTCGTGGCGTCCGCGTCACGATGTTCGACATGCGTGCGCCAGGCGCGGGCGCCTCGCAGGCATCCGCCGGAGTCCTGGCACCCTTCATCGAGGCTAAACCGGGGAGCCCGCTGCTGGCCCTCGGCGTCCGCAGCTTGGCCATGTGGGACGGGTTCATGGCGGGTGTGCGACAGCGCGCGCCCGGCTCTGAAGTGGAGTATGCGCGCACAGGTACACTCGACGTGGCACTCTCCGCCGGCGAACGCGCACATCTCAAGACAGCCGCGGTGTGGCTGGCGTCCGAAGGCGTGGCCCACGAGTGGCTCGAGGGCCAGGCGCTGACTACTCGCGCACCAGCGGTGTCATCAGCGGCAGCCGGCGCACTGTGTATTCCCGATCACCGCATCGTGAATGTGACGGCGCTCGTGCGTGCGCTGGTGCACGCCGCACGGCTTTCAGGCGTGGTATGTGTGACGCCGACGGAAATCCTGCAGGTCGATCAGGCGAAGGACACGGTTGAGGTGCGCATCGGCGACGAGCGGCACCTGTTCGACGACGTGGTGATTGCAGCCGGCAGTTGGACACGGCGCGTCAGGGTGTCAGGTGCGCCGGTGTTCCCCGTGCGGCCCATCCGCGGACAGCTCCTGCACCTGCGGTGGTCTGATGGCCCGCGCCCAGCGCACTCGATCTGGGGCTCCCGTTGTTACACCGTTCCATGGTCGGATGGGTCGGTGCTTGTGGGCGCCACCGTCGAAGACGTCGGTTTTGATGAACGCTCAACCGTGGCTGGTGTGCGCGAATTGCTGGATGCGGTCAGCGACTTGCTGCCGTCGGCCGCGCACGCGTCGCTCGAGGCCGTGCGCGTGGGCCTTCGCCCCGCGACGCTGGACCACCTGCCGCTGCTGGGCCCTCTGACATCCCACCCCCGGGTGGTGCTCGCGGCCGGACACTATCGCAACGGCATTCTGCTTGCGCCCCTGACAGCAGACATCGTGTCAAGGCTGATGCTGGAGGGCGAGCGCGATCCGGCGCTCGAGGTCACGAAGCCGGAGCGTTTTGAGGCCGGCCCGCGCTATTCCGCGATATAACGCCACACGCCGTTCACCTTGCGCCAGATCGTGAAGAACGGGACCGGTGGTCGCGCGGCCTGGCCTTCTTTGGGATGAAGCCGGATAAAGCCGAACGTTACTCCTAGATCGCCGCTGGAGGCGACAATCGCACTGTCGGTGGACCAGTACACGCTGCTGCTGATGGTCGGTTCACTGGCGCCAATGTTTCGGCCGATGTTGTCGTTCCCAAACATGAACCCGCGGTCGTCTGGTCCTCCCATGTTCATCGCATCAGGGAGTCCGTACTCTGTGAAGGCGGCGCCGAGGCCAATCCGCTGTGCCTCGTCGGAGAACGCCTGTTCCGCCGCGATCAACGATGTGCGGTGAGCGTCCATGACGGCGGCGCTGGTCAGGCGTTCCTGCAACTGCGCCGGCAGCGCCGGCGCACGCAGCGCCGCATCGACCTCACCGGCGGGTCGCGCTCGTCGCTTGTACGCGGCCACGAGCCATCGGCCCTCCTGCTTCACCCAGTACGCCAAGTACTTGAGCGGCACCATATCCCCGGACGGCTGCATCATCGTCATGTAGCCGTACGTAAAGCCATGAATGCCGTCGGCTGAGAGGCCATCGCGTATCGGTGCCCAGTCGAGCACACCGGTTGCGTTTGCCGGATTCGCCTTCAAGGTATCAGCCGCAGCCGCGCGACCCGACGTCAAACCACCTGGGCCAGGCATCGTCACGTTCTCGGCAAACATCGCCGTGAGTGCGGGAATGACGGTGGTCGTCCGGCTCGCTGCGGCGAACGCGCGATCAGACGCCAGGAGGCCGTCGAGCGCCGCCTGCGGCGACAGCTGCGGAGACAGAATGCCCGCGGCGCTGCTCCAGCACCCGCCACTTAGAACCAACGCGATCACGCCGGCGACAACTCTCATGCGCGCACTCTAAACTTCTGGACCCTGGACCCCAAAGGTCTACGGGTACACGTAGGTGCTCTGTACTCCCAGCGGCAAACCCAGGCCCCAGAACGCCAGCAGGAACATCGTCCACACCAGGATGAACGTGAGCGAGTAGGGCAACATCATCGAGACCAGGGTACCGATGCCTGCGCCGCGCACATAGCGCTGGCAGAAGACCACTACGAGCGGGAAGTACGGCATCAACGGCGTAATGATGTTTGTACTCGAGTCACCAATGCGATATGCCGCCTGTGTGAGTTCCGGCGACAGGCCGACCTGCATCAGCATCGGCACGAAGATCGGTGCGAGCAGAGCCCACTTTGCCGACGCCGATCCGATCAGCAGGTTGACCGATGCGGTTACCAGGATGATGCCGCCAATAGTGACCTGGCCCGGCATGTCGAGTGCCTGCAGAAACGCCGCACCCTTCAGCGCCAGCAGCGCACCAAGGTTTGATCGTCCAAACGCATCCGTAAACATCGCGGCGAAAAAGGCCATGACGATGTAGTAGCCCATGGTGCTCATGGATTTGGACATGCCGCCGATGACGTCCTTCGACGACGTCACAGTCCTGGCGGCGATGCCGTACGCAATGGCAGGGAAGAGGAAGAGCAGGAAGATGAGCGGGACGATCGACCGCATGAGTGGCGCCTGAAACGATGTGATCTGTCCATCCGGCGCCCGCAGGGGGGAGCCGCCGGGCATTGCCCACCAGGTGAGCAACGCGACGCCGATGATCATCGCCAGGCCTCCGACGCGCAGGCCGCGCGACTCGGCAGGTGTCAGCGGTTCAAGTGTCGGCATGTCCTTGGTGTCGCCATCAACAGCCAGCGCCTGCAGGCGGGGTTCGACGATGCGATCGGTCAGGTACCAGCCGATGAGCATGACCAGAAGTGTCGAGGCTCCGGTGAAGTACCAGTTCGACAGCGGGTTCACCATGCGCGCGGGATCGATGAGTTGCGCCGCCGACTGTGTGAAGCCCTGCAGCAGTGGGTCGATGCCGGACGGAATCAGGTTGGCGCTGAAGCCGCCGGAGACACCGGCGAACGCGGCGGCGATTCCGGCGAGGGGGTGGCGGCCGGCGGTGTAGAAGATCACGCCGCCCAGCGGAATCACGAGCACATACCCCGCGTCGGTCGCCGTGTGACTGAGGCACGCCACGAGGACGAGCATCGGCGTCAGCAGGGCCTTCGGCGTGAGATTGAGCATCCACTTGAGGCCTGCGTTCAGGAACCCGACGGATTCAGCCACGCCGACACCCAGCAGGGCGACGAGCACGACGCCGAGTGGAGGGAACGTGACGAACACGTTCACCATGTTGGCCAGCCACGCGGCGAGCGCGGCGCCGGACAGCAGGTTCTGCACCTGAATCGGCTGCTGATTGCGCGGATCAATTTCTGTAAACGCGATCGGCGAGAGGATCGCCGACAGCACCCAGACCAGGAGCAACGCGATCGCAAACAGGATCGCGGGGTCGGGCAGCTTGTTGCCGGCGGTCTCGATGCCGTTCAGGAATCGATCAATCGGGCGTTTGCGCATGTGGGGCTCTCCTCGAATGCGCAAGCATACCCGACCGTCCGCAGCGCGCCGCTATCGGCGCGGGGCCAGCGTGCTGCCGACCACCTGGAAAGCCGCCAGGCACTTGTCGAAAAGCGCTGTTGGTCCCGAGTATCCGACCGCCGCAAAGTGGGGGTCACGGTGGGCCACTCGCGCGGGGTCAGGATGCGCTCGAAAAATGCCGCGCGGACGGCCGTAGACTGATAGCCATGCCACTACTTTCAGTCGACGCTATTCACAGCGCTTTGCGGAATCTTCCCGGGTGGGTGCTCGACGGCAAGGCTCTGGTCCGCCAGTACACCTTCGCGTCGTTCCCCGATGCGATCGCGTTCGCCACCCGGCTGGCCTTTGATGCCGAGGCCGCCGACCATCACCCCGACCTGCTGATCAGCTACCGGCACGTGACCGTCACCTGGTCCACGCACAGCGAGGGTGGTGTCACCGAACTGGACCTGGCCGGCGCCCGGGCGTCAGACGCCGCCGCACGGTAGACTTACCGTCACGGTATGCAGCTCAAGACGTCCTATTCCGCCCGTGAAGTGGCGGCGCTGACCGGTCTCACCGGCCGACAACTCCAGTGGTGGGACGAGGCCCGTGTCTTCCAGCCGTCGATCGCCCCACGGCGCACGTCGCAGGGGGGCTTCACCGAGCGCCGCTACTCGCCGGTGGATGTGCTCGAACTGCTTGCGCTGGCCGACCTACGCCGCCGCGGCTTCGACAACACCAAACTGAAGCTGATGATGGACTCCCTCCGCGAATACTTCCGTCGTCGTCTCTCCGAGACGCTGGATGATGCAGGGGATCTGCGGCTGCTGACGGACGGCAACGGGCTGTTTCTGCAAACGAGGCAGGGGCACGTGTTTGATCTGCTGGTGGATCCGATGCAGGCGCTGCTTGGCAGCGACGCACTGAAACTCAAACCGGTGAACGGCAAGGCCAAGCGGAAAGTGGCGCGGAAGCCGAAAAGGAAAGAAGAATGATTGCAAAGGGCTTTTCGTACGTAGGGCGCGTTGGGTTCGTAGGGCACGCTGGGTTGCAGCGTGCCGTCCTCCTTTCACTCGCGTTGCTCGCACCCGCCGCGCTTGTCGCCCAGTCCGTTGTGCCGACGCCGGCGTCGGTCATCGGCTTTGCGCCAGGCACCGAGTTCAAGCTGGCGAACTACGAGCAGACGATTCAGTACTTTCAGCGGCTGGACGGCGCGAGCGACAAACTGACGCTGCTGCCGATGGGCACGTCCACCCAGGGACGGACGTTTCACGTCGCGTTGATCTCCAGCCCTGCGAACCTGGCGAAGGTTGATCGACATCGAGAAATCGCGCGCCGGTTGGCATCACCAGAAGGTCTGTCGGAAGCCGATGCGCGCGCGCTGGCGATTGAAGGCAAGGCCATCGTGCACATCGACGGGGGGCTGCACTCCACAGAAGTCGCCGGTCCGCAGCATACCTTGCAGTTGGCGTATGACCTGCTGACGCGCACCGACGCGGACACGACACGCATTCTCGACAACGTGATCGTGATGTTGTGGCCGACGATCAACCCGGATGGGCACCAGATGGTGGCCGACTGGTACATGAAAAACGTCGGCACGCCCACGGAAGGCGCGCCGATGCCGGGTCTGTATCAGGAATACGTCGGGCACGACAACAACCGCGACGCGTACATGCTGAACATGGTCGAGTCGCGCGTGATGGAGCAGGCGTGGCGGCACTGGGAGCCGCAGATCGTGCACGTGCACCATCAGACATCGCCGTTCCCGACGCGCATCTGGCTGCCGCCGTTTGCCGAACCGATCGCCCTGCACGCGCCGCCAATCCTTTCGCGCACCGTCAACACCATCGGCATGGCGATGGCGCAGTACCTGGAGGAACGTGGCCTTGTGGGCGCGACGCATATGGGCACATTTGATGCGTGGTATCCCGGGTACATCGACTACGCGCCCATCTTCAAGAACGTGGCGGCGTACTGGACCGAAACCGCGCTCGCGAACATGGCTGCGACCCGTGAGTACTCGGCGACGGATTTTGGTCCGGCGTTCCGCGATCTGCAGCCGCGCAGCCTGTATCCGAGCCCGTGGCCAGGCGGAAAATTTGGCCTTGCCGATTCCATTGCGTATATGCACGGCGCGTCGATGGGCGTGCTCGACTACGCCGCGCGGTTCAAAGAGAACCTGCTGATGAACCGGTGGCGGGCCGGTGTCGCGCAGATCGAGCAGCATCGCACGTCGGGTCCGTACGCGTACATCGTGTCCGCGTATCAGCGTGATCCAGTGGCGGCCGTTGAGATGCTGCGACGATTGGCGTTTGGCGGCATCCGCGTCTTCCAGCTGACCAGTGCCGTCACGATCGACCTTCGGGAATTCCCCGAGGGGTCGTGGGTGATTCCGACCGATCAGGAATTCATCGCACTCGCGCGTTCGGTGCTCGACCCCCAGAAATACCCCGACATCCGCGAGACGCCTGGTGGCGCGCCGGCGCAGCCCTACGATGCCGCAGGCTGGACGCTGCCGATGGCGATGGGCGTCAACATGGTGACGCTGACCAAACCGATGACCGACGAGTTGCGCAAGGCGCTGAAGCCGCTGGGCACTCCTGTGCCGGCCAACGCGCCACCCGTCCCATACAACTCGTTGCAAGGGCCCGATGCGGCCCCGTTCGACAGCGCGCCCGGGCTTGGTTTTGACTCCCATCCCGTGGCTGCCGCCATCGTGCCGCCCGCGGCCAGCGTCGGCCTCGCGCCCGCCACGCGCGAAAACGATCCTCCGACGTCCTACGTGGCCATCAATCCCGTCGAGGTCAACGCGTTCCGCGTGATCAATCAAATCTGGAAACTCGGCGGCACCGTGTCGTACCTGCCGGAGACGCAGGACCGCGCCGCGCACTACGTGCTCGGCGGCATCGACGGCGTGCGCATCAGCGACATTCTCAGCCGCATGTACGTCAACGGCGTCCACCTCCGCCGGTCGGATGTGCCGACGACCACGATGAAAAAGCCGCGCGTAGCGATGTTCCGCCCCAACGCGAGCATGGACGAGGGATGGACGCGCTGGGTGCTCGAACGGTTCGAGTTCGAGTTCACCGCGCTCACCGACGCCGACCTGACCACGGGCCCCCTCCGCGACCGCTTTGACACCATCGTCATCACTGACGAACCGCGTGGCGTGCTCGGAGCGGGCGGACGAGGGGGACGCGGTGGTGCCACTTCGGCGGGCTCAGCGGAAGCAGGGCCGTCGCCGGATGCGGCGCGGGTGAAAGCGATCGACGACTTCGTCCGGGCCGGTGGCACACTTGTCGCGCTGAACCGGAGCACCGCGTTTGCGATCGAGCACCTGAAGCTGCCCGTGCGCAACGTGCTGCAGGGGGTCGGTCGGCAGGAGTTTTTTGCGGCAGGGTCGTTGCTCAATGTGAAGGTTGAGACGACACATCCCGTGATGGCTGGTTTTGCGCCTGACGGGCACGTGTTCTTCAACGGCAGCCCCGCGTTTGAGACGCTCGAGGGATTCAAGGGCGCGATGCTTGCCACGTACGCGGCCGAAGGGGAGCTGCTCGCGTCAGGCTACCTTCTCGGCGACTCGCTCCTGCGCGGCAAGGCCGCGGCGGTGGAAGTGCAGCACGGCAACGGCCGGGTGGTGTTGATTGGCTTCCGCCCCCAGTGGCGCGGGCAGACCTTCGGCACCTTCAAGGTGCTGTTCAACGCCATTCTCCGGTAAACGCCCGGAGCAGCCGGGATTCAGCCCGGCTGTGATCGCATGGCCGGTGTAGAGTATCGGCCATGCGCACCCGCCTCCGACTCGCCATCGTCGCTTCCTTCACGTTCGCCATCGTCATCGCCATCCCGTCCTGGCGGGGCAGTGCCCCCGTGAGGGCGCAGGCGGCTGCGCAGGCTCCGGCCCCTGCAGCGGTGCCCGCCGAAGAGTGGTCCCAGACGTCGCACACGATGAAGCTGGGAAACCAGTCGATTCCCTACAACGCGATGGCAGGCACGACCGCCATCAAGAACGACGCGGGTGAGACGCTCGGGCTGATGTACTCCGTCTCATATGTCCGCAGCGACGTGCAGGACAAGAGCACGCGCCCGGTGACGTTCCTCTTCAACGGCGGCCCCGGCTCAGCGTCGATGTGGCTGCATATGGGGTCGGTTGGTCCGAAGCGCGTCGTGACGGTCAACGGGCAGTACACGCCGCCGGCGCCCTATCAGATCGTGGACAACGAGGAGACGATGCTGCATCGGAGTGACCTGGTGTTCATCGACGCAATGGGGACCGGGTTCAGCCGCATTGTGGGGCGCGGTGCCGAGCGGGACTTCTACGGCGTCGATGAGGATGCCGCGGCGTTCACGCAGTTCATCACCACGTGGCTCAGCCGCAACGGCCGCTGGAATTCACCGAAGTTCATCATCGGCGAGAGCTACGGGACGTTCCGTGGCGCTGTGGTCGCCAACCTGCTCCAGCAGCGCGGCGTGCACCTGAACGGTCTGAATCTGCTGTCGATGGTGCTCGACCTCTCAACCATCACGTTTGCGCCTGGTGACGACCGGCCCTACATCTACTACCTGCCCAGTTACGCAGCGGTCGCGTGGTACCACGGCGTGCTGCAGAACAAGCCGGCATCGTTGGAACAGCTGCTGGAAGACGCGCGCCGGTACGCCACCTCCGAGTATGCCGCGGCGTTGATGAAGGGGTCGGCCCTGAGCGAAGCGGAGATGACCGCCGTTGCGAAAAAACTCTCGACGTTCACGGGGCTTCCGGAGGACTACCTGAAGCGCGCCAACCTGCGGCCGACGCTCGGGCAGTTCAATGCGGAGTTGATGCGGACACGCCGGCTGACCGCCGGGCGCATTGATGCGCGCTTTGCCGGCGACACCGTCAACCAGCTGACAGAGAATGCTGAGAACGATCCGTTCAACGCGGCGGTCGGCAGCGCATACACCGCGGCGGTGAACCACTTCACGCGCGAGGTGCTCAAGTTCGGCGGGGACCGCCCCTATCTCAACACCAATGGCGCCGGTGGCCGATGGAACTGGGTGCGTCAGGCCGGCGGCCGCGGGTTCTTCCCGAGCGCACCGAATGTGCAGGGTGATCTTGTGCAGGCGATGGTGGCCAATCCGCACATGGTCGTCCAGGTTGAAAACGGGTACTACGACATGGCCACGCCGTTCTTTCCGGCCGAGTTCACGATGTCGCACCTCGGTATCCCCGCGAGCCTGCAGCGCAACATCACGCTGAAGTACTACGAATCAGGCCACATGATGTACCTGCGCGACCAGGACCGCGTGGCACTGACGAAGAATCTGATCGTGTTTGTCGATCGCGGCCTGGCCCCGGTCACTCGCCGATGATCTTGACGAGCACGCGTTTGCGGCGTCGTCCATCGAACTCGCCGTAGAAGATCTGCTCCCACGGCCCGAAGTCGAGCGCGCCCTTCGTGATGGCGACGACGACCTCGCGGCCCATGATCTGGCGTTTCAGGTGGGCGTCGGCGTTGTCTTCGCCGGTCCGGTTGTGCAGGTACTGCGATGTCGGCTCATGGGGCGCCAGCTCTTCGAGCCAGGCCTCGTAGTCCTTGTGCAGGCCGCGTTCGTCGTCATTGATGAACACGGACGCCGTGATGTGCATCGCATTCACCAGGACGAGCCCCTCGGACACACCGCTCTCGCGCAGGCAGGCTTCGACCTCCGGAGTGATGTTCACGAACGCCCGTCGGGTGGGGACGTCGAACCAGAGTTCCTTGCGGTAGGACTTCATCGGTGGGGACTATTGAACCACGGCGCGGGAAGCAGAATAGAGCACAGCAGGGCCTGCTTCGTGTAATGGGCTCTTGCGGTCGGTGCGGCCACGATCATGTGCGCCCTGAGCGGCACCCAGGACCGACTTCACCTGCGGACTGCGGACTGTGAACCGCGTGTTATTCGATCGGGAAGATATCCGACACGTCGTCGGCCGGGCGCGGAATGACGTGCACGCCAACGAGTTCGCCGACCTTGCGCGCGGCAGCGGCGCCAGCGTCCGTCGCGGCCTTCACCGAGGCGACATCGCCGCGGACGATGGCGGTGACGAGGCCGGCGTCCACTTTCTGGTAGCCGACAAACGTCACGTTGGCCGTCTTGACCATCGCGTCGGCGGCCTCAATCATGCCAACCAGTCCGCGCGTTTCGACCATGCCCAGGGCGTCTCCGGACGGTGCGGGTTTTGGGGTCATCGCGGCTGCCACTCTACCAGATTCGCCCACGGGCGGCGACGGGCAGCCGATTCATCGACCCATCCTCGTTGGCCAGCACGAGCGAGTCCATCAGATTGGTCACGGTGCAGGCATGGTTGGGGAGCACCCGGACGCGGTCGCCGGGCCGAAGAGGGGAGTCGGCAGGAACACGGCAGGTCGCGTGCTCCTCGGACAGCCGTTCGACCAGAATCGCGGGTTCCGGGACGTCTTCGTCGGACGACATGAATACCAGCCCGTACCCGGGCGCATCGGCAAAACCCCGTGCGCCGTCATTGGTCAGCGTCTTGCTGCCGCAGTCAAGAATCACCCGGTCCGGTGCGGGCCGGCTCACGACCGTGGCGACGACGAATAACGCGCAGTTTGCGATCGTCGCGGATCCGAGCGAGACCTGGGTTCGGTCAAAAAACACGTAATTGCCAGGCCGCATCTCCGTGATGCCGCGTTGCGTTGGCGCGAGCGCCGCCGTGGGCGTCGACCCGACGCTGACTTCTTCGACAGTCACGCCTGCGGCGCGCAGTTTCCCGGCGAGACCGACCATGATCTCCGTCTCGGTCGCCACAATTGCCGCGAGCTCGGCCGGCGATCCCGCGTGGTAGGCGTGGCCCGCATGGCTGAGAATGCCCCTGAAGGCCAGGCCGGGGAGCTTCGCGATCCGGCCGATTCGTTCAACCAGATCGGGCGCTGCCGGGTCCATCCCGCAGCGATGGAATCCCACATCCACCTTCACGAGGATGTTGAGTACCTTGCCCGCACGACTCATCACCGAGGACCAGTCTCTCGCCACCTCCTCGTCGTCCACGATGATCGACAGCGTGATGCGGTCGAGGAGCGCGAGTACCCGATCGGCGTTGGACGGATGGATGGGGTAGGGCAACCGGATGTCCGTAATGCCCTGGTCGGCAAAGACTTCGGCTTCTCCGAGTTTGGCGCAGCAAATGCCGACCGCGCCCGCCGCGATCTGCATCTTCGCGATGACCGGGCTCTTGTGCGTCTTCGCATGCGGTCGCAGCCTGGCGCCGGCGTGGGTGGCCAGCGCCTGCATCCGCTGAATGTTCGCTTTGAGTCTGGACGCGGAAACAACCGGATAGGGGGTACGGAGGATCATAGCCGTGGACATTATGCCTTCGGAGTTACAATTCCCGACTGGGGGTACTCGGTAAATGCGACAGTACGGACGACAGATAGTGTTTGGAGCATTGGCGGCGGTCCTCGTGGCGGCCCTGGTGCAGGGTGTGGAGGCGCAGCAGAAGTTTGAACCCCGATCGGGTCAGGCCGGCAAGGACGTGGTCTGGGTGCCGACGCCGCAGGAAACCGTTGAGCTGATGCTCAACATGGCGAAGCTCACCAAAGAGGATTACCACATCGACCTCGGGTCGGGTGACGGCCGCACGGTCATCACCGCCGCGAAGCGTGGCGCGCGCGCGCTCGGCATCGAGTACAACCCGGACATGGTGGCGCTCTCGGTCGAGAACGCAAAGGCCGCCGGCGTCAGCGATCGCGCCGTGTTCCGCCAGGCCGATCTCTTCAAGACGGACTTCTCGCAGGCCAACGTGCTAACGCTGTTCCTGCTGCCCGACATCAACCTGCGGATTCGTCCGCAAATCCTCGACATGCGCCCAGGTACGCGCATCGTGTCCAACACGTTCATGATGGGCTCGGGCGAAGATGAGTGGGTGCCGGACGAAACGCGTCGCGTCTCCGAAGACTGTGTGTCCTGGTGCACTGCCCACCTCTGGATCGTTCCCGCCAAGGTGAACGGCAAGTGGACGATGAACGGGCAGGCGCTGACGTTGAATCAGAAGTTCCAGAACGTGACGGGCACGATGGGGGCGGTGGCCATCACTGAAGGCAAACTCAACGGCACCTCGATCGCCTTCACGGCGGGCGGCACCACGTATACGGGTACGGTCTCCGCCGACGGCAAATCGATCAAAGGCGCAAACTGGAGCGCTTCGCGCTGACGCGCCCGGATGGGCGATTGGGTCGTTGGGCGGGTGGGCGGATGTCATCCGCCCACCCGCCCAGCTGCTCATGCGCCCAGCTAGAGAATCCCGAGTGTCTTCCCGCGCTTGTGCCCCGGAAACACTCGAGCCGTGTCCCGGGCTCCGAGGTGGCCCGTCAGTGCCTCTGAGAAGACGTCGCGGAAGTCGGTCGTGATCGCCAGGTCCCGGCCTTCGTAGCGTTGTTCGCGTTCGAGGCCGGGCCACCGGCCGTAGATCTTTCCGCCCTTTACATTCCCGCCGAGCAGAAGCATCGCGTTGCCGTGGCCATGGTCGGTGCCACGCGCGCCGTTTTCCGCCACCGTGCGGCCAAACTCCGACATCGTCAGCACCACCACGTCCGCCATTCTGTCGCCGAGGTCCTGCGCGAAGGCGGCGATGCCGCCGGCAAAATCGTCGAGTCGATTCGCAATGGCCGGACCTTCGTTGGCGTGATGGTCCCAGTTGCCGGACTCCGCGAACGCGACTTCAAGGCCCATGTCCGCGCGAATCAGCTGGGCGATTTGTTTGAGCGCCTGGCCGTAGCCGCTGTTTGGATACACGGCTCCGTTCTGCGGCGTGTACTTTGCAATGTCCACAGATCGCAGCTGTTTGACTGCCTCAAAGGCCTCCTTGCCGGTGGGGCGGAGCATGGCATCGGCCGCCGCGGCATATTGGGCTTCGAATGAGGACTGCATCATCTCGCCGGCCTCACCTGCACGCACGCCGAATCTGCCGAGCTGATCGATGGCCAGCGCCGGCGCCTGGCCCTGCAGGACCCGCGGCAGCTGCTGCGTGAGTGCCACCGCGCGAAATGCACTTGCTTCCTCGTGCTCCTTCGCGTGCAGATACCGGTTCAGCCAGCCGTCACCGGTGCTCTTGACCCCAGGGGTGCCGCTCTCCATGTAGTCCTGGGCGTCAAAGTGAGATCGCGTGGGGTCGTGGGAGCCCGTGGCGTTGACGATCGCGAGTTCCCCGCGCGTGAAGTACGGATAGAGCGACGCCATGCGAGGGTGCATACCGAAGAACCCGTCAAGGTCGAGCGCGCCGTTGGCCTGTCCGGGCGGCGGGACTGCGATCGACGGTCGCGCCTGGTAGTACGCCTTCTCCCCGAAGGGCACGATCATGTTCAGGCCATCCACGGCACCACGCTGGAAGATCGTGACCAGCACCTTGCGTTTCGTCTGCGCCGCCTGCGCCGCGCGTTCGAAGAACGCCGGAGCAAATCCAAGGCTCAGCATCGCCATGCTGCCGTTCTTGAGAAACACCCGTCGTGTGAGCATGATCAAATCCTCAGCGCTTCTGAAACTCGGGCGACCCCAGCGTGAGCGCCACGAGGTGCTGCGGCGACTCGGCCCTGGCCAACGTGTCTCGCGTGATGCTCGAGATATCACCAAACACAAGCTTCGTGACGAGCTGAGTACGCGTCGTTTCGCTGGTGTCCGGCGCCAGGCTGCGCACATCAAGGCGGATGCCCCGGAGTTGGTTGCCCGCGAGCTGAATGGCGAAGTTCAGGCGATTGAGCAACGCGCCGGTGTTGACCCAGTCCATCGCCGTGTCACCCCAGCCGGTCGGCGGCTGCGCGCCATACAGCGGCATGCCGAGCGTGCGCAACGCCTGCACCAGGGGCTGCACGTTGTTGACTGCGGCATCCGACGCGCGGACGGCCGAGGCCACGAATTCAAGCGGCGTCTTCACCTTGGCTCGGCGAGCCTCGGTGGCAAAAAACTCTGGTGACGTGACAATCGCGCGCGTCACTTCCCGAAGGTCGCCCTTCGAGCTGAGAAACACCTTCGCGGCACGGTCGATCAGCGCCGCCGGCGGTTCATCCGACACGAAGCGCCGCGCAAGCTTCCCGGCAATGAACTTCGCCGTTGCGGGATGCGCGGCGAGCAGGTCGAGCACGGCCTCACCATCCTTTTTGCCACCAGCCGCGATCGTCGTGCCGAGCACGACCTTCGGGTCGTTGTCGTGCATCGCGGCGTTGAACAGGAACGATCCGCCATCGCGCGGACGGTCAATCGTCCAGCCTGTGAACGCGCGGGCTACGGCCACGACATCCGCCTGGGTGTACCCGCCATCCACGCCCAGTGTGTGGAGCTCCATCAACTCCCGCGCGTAGTTCTCGTTCAGGCCGCGATTACGCGCCGTCTGCAGGACCTGCTGCTGGCGCTCCATCTGTTGCTGATTCTGCGGACGCACCGCACCTCGGCCCCCGCGTCCCCGCGCCGCGGCCATCCGCTGACGCGCGAGCGTCTCATCCGCCTGGCGCTGTGCGGCCCTGGGATCCACGTTCTGGAAGTTGTCCAGATAGAACAACATCGCCGGGCTCTCAGCGACCGCGCCCAGCATCTCGCGGAAGTTGCCAAGCACGTGCGGGCGAATGGTGTCGCGTTCGTACCCGGTGAGGTACACGCGCACCTGCCCCTTGCCTGAGAACACGTTGAAGTGGTTGAACCAGAAATCAACGAGCACCTCCTCAAGCTGGCGTTCCGATGCCACCGCGCGCACGATCCGCGCCTGCATCAGATCCTGCAGGATCTGCTGCTCGCGCTGGCGCGCGTCGCGCATCTCTGGCGACAGGTTTTGCGCCGGCCGTGCGGGCTGGCCCGCCTGTCCCATCATCGTGGGATCCGTCGTCATCACCGGCGGCGCCGGAGGCTGGCCCTGCCGGCCGGCCGCCTGCTGCTCCGCGCGCCGCAACGCTTCGGCGGGGCCGTAGTAGTCGCGCGCAATCTCTGCCGTGGTCAGGTGAATCGTGGGATACGCCGCGAGTCGGCGATCGAGCGCGGGGTCAACGATCCGCTCCGGGTGCAGCTGCTGCTCAATGTACGCCTCGATGCCCATCGCCTTCACTCGTGCGACATCTCCCGGCCGCGGACCGTATCCGAGCCGGTTCAATACGTGGACGACGGTGGCGGTGTCAGCATTCGCCGCGGCCGACTGTCCCGAGAGCGGAGCGGCAACGCCGAGACCTGCCGCCACCACAGCGGCCACCAGGCGTCCGGAGAAGGGAAGAAGGCGATTCATGACTGTTTGGACCCGCGCTGGGGAATGATAGTTAAAGGTGGGCAGGTGGGCAGGTGGGTGGATGGGCGGATGGAGTTGATTGAATTGGCGGATTCGTCGCTTCTGGAACAGGTGTTGGACGACACCTATGGGCTGTGGGGCGATGGGCTGAGCCGTAAGGCCTACGGCCTGTGGAACCTGGCTCAGATGAAGACCCGCTGGGGGAAGGAGAATCTGGCTCGGGTTGGACTGGTGGAAGGCGACCGGGTCATGGTCTCGGCCAAACGCTACCTGTTTGACGCTGTGATTGCGGGCCACCCGACCAGGGTTCTTGGCATTGGCGCGGTGTTCACGCCTGAGTCGCGACGCGGGCAGGGGCTCGCGCCCAGGCTGGTCGAGGCGATGATTGCCGACGGCAAGGCTCGCGGCTGCACAGTGGCGCTGCTCTTTTCGGAGATCGGCGCCGCCTACTACACGCGCCTCGGTTTTACCGCTGTGCCTCGGCAGATGGTCACCATCGACGTGCCTCACACACGTCGCGGAGCTCCCGCCACGATGGTGCGGGCCGCCGACCCGCTGGACTTCCCCGAGATCGCCGCGGTGTCGATGACGTACGCGATGAAGGCGTCGTTTGCGCTCAATCGCACACCGGACCTGATCGAGTTCGGCATCATGCGTCGCCGCCTTCGTGCCGGGCTTGGACCCGCCGGCTTGCGCCAGGTCGAAATCTATGTCGCCGAAGAAGGCTACCGCGCCGCCGCTTTTATTGTCGTGAGCCGCGGACCCGAGGGGGTCGTTCTGGAAGACTGTGGCGATCGCGACCCGTCAGGTGCACGCATCGGGGCCCTGCTTGAGGCCTATGTCGAACGCGACCCTTCCCAGGCAGACCGCACTCTGCGCGCGTGGCTCCCGGACGGCCTGCATCCACCGCAGGTCCGCTTCAGCGCACCCTTTGATGCACCAGAAATCATGATGGTGCGCCATTTGCCCACTGACGCATCTGGCCCTCCGCTCATCAGCCCAGCCCCCCACCCTACGTGGTGGCCCCTGGACGTGTTCTAACGCCTTGGCGATGTAACTTTTCCGGACGGGCCCCGGTCCAATGCTCTGAGATGCCCGCTGAGAAGCGCAGAGTGTTCAGTATCGGGTCATGGTCGCCCGCGTTGCGGACGATGCTGATGAGCAGGGCTCAAGCGTGTGGATGTCTGGTCGGTGTGTATCAGGTGTGGGCTGGCGCGCCACTGGTGGTCGTCGACCTGGCCCATAACCAGTGCCCCGACCGTCATCGACGGGGCGACGTTGTCTCGGACGTGTCAGCGTCGGCGACGCCCGAGCACGTCTGAGATCACGCGCGCGGCGTTGAGGCCCGACTGGCCGGTGAGTCCACCGCCGGGATGTGTGCCCGCACTCGCCAGGAACAGGCCCTGAACTGGTGATGCGTAGCGATGCGCCCAGCCGAGCAGTGGCCGGCTGACCCACCACTGGTCCAGCGTGCCTTCCCCGTGGAAGAAGTGTCCGCCGGTGTAGCCCCAGCGCGATTCGAGATCGGCTGGCGTGAATACTTCCTGTTCCACAATCTGGGATGAGAGTCTCGGCGCGTGTGGCGCGATCACCGCGAGGGCGCGTGTGAGCACATCTGCGCGCGTGATGTCCGGGCTGTTCGGCACGCCGTGCACGTACATCGAGACCGCGTGGTGACCCTGCGGCGCCAGCGTGTCGTCGTTGATGCTCGGGATGCTCAGTTCCACCCAGGGCGATGTCGCCATCCCGCCGTATTTCGTGGCGTCGTGCGCGCGCTCAAGATAATCGATCGAGGGGGCGATGAGCATGCGGCCGCGCAGCGGCAGGTCGTCGCCATGGAGCGCCGTAAACGCAGGCACGCCGGTGATCGTCAGGTTGATTTTCGCGGTCACGCCACGCGCGCGAATCTGCTGGACGCGCTGACGGAACGTCGGGGGGAGGTCCGTCGGTTCCACCAGCGACAGCAGGAGTTGTTTTGGATCGATCGCGCCCACAACCGCATGTGCGGGAATTTCTTCACCGGACTCCAGCGCGACGCCGACGGCAGCGCCCGCGCGGGTCAGCACGCGGGCGACTCGCACACCTGTGCGAATGTTGACGCTCGACCCGGTGGCCATCGCCGCCAGCGCGGCTGAGAAGGCCCCCGGGCCCCCCTTGACCGTCGCGCCGCCGCCCACAGGCATCGGGTCCTCGGCGAGCCGCTGGAGCAGCAGCGCCCCTGTTCCCGCCGACCAGGGGCCCATGTGGTGGCCGAAGATCGCGCGCGCGGCGACTGCCGCCTGCACGAGGTCGCTCTTGAACCACTCAGACACGAGGTCCGCGACGCAGATGGGGACGTAGCGACCCAGTCGCGCCAGTTCCCGACTGCCCAGTGCGCGCGCATGCCGGCCGACTTTCAACAGACGCCACAAATCCGCGGAGGCCGGCGAGTCTATCGACGGTGCCTGATGTCGATTCAATTCCTTCAGCACGTTGGCCAGACGCTGCAATGTCACGCCGAACGACTGCCAGGCGGCGGCATCGGCCGACGATACACGTTCGATCGACGCTGCCGTGAGGATGTGATCCCGATGGAACGTGATCACCTCGCTGTTGGTGCCCAACGTCGTCAACGCCGGATCCGGCGTCATGAAGTCGATGCCGGCACGGTCAAGTCTGAGTGCGCGGATGACATCCGGACTGATCGGCCCCAGCGCGTGGCTGAGCGTCGGCGACTTCACACCCATGGCGGATTTTCCCGTGACTGCCGCCCCGCCGATCTGGTCCTCGCGTTCGAGCACCAGCACGGAAAACTTCTTCTTCGCGAGCACATTCGCGGCCACAAGACCGTTGAGACCGCCGCCGATAATGATGACGTCGGTCATGACCTCATCGCCTTCATCGCGGCGTTGCGGCCGGGGGCTCCCATGATGCCCCCGCCGGGGTGCGTCGCCGACCCGCACATGTACAGACCCGTGATCGGTGTTCGGTAGTCCGCCCAGCCTGGTGCCGGCCGCAGGAAGAACAACTGCTCAAGCGTCAGTTCCCCCTGAAAGATGTTGCCTTCCGACAATCCGAACGTGCGCTCAATGTCGAGTGGCGTCAGCACCTGTCGATGCAGGATTCGTTCGCGGATGTTGGGCGCATGTTGTGCGATGGCGTTGATGACCGCATCTCCGAATGCTTCGCGATGCTCATCCCAGTTCGCCGGCGACCCGTCGTCATTGCGGAGGTCGTAGGGTGCGTACTGCACAAAACACGACATCACGTGTTTGCCTGGAGGCGCCACCGAGGGGTCGGTCAGACTCGGAATCACAATGTCGATGTACGGCTGTTTCGAATACCGCCCATACTTTGCGTCGTCATACGCCCGCTCCATGTAGTCGATCGACGGCGAGATCGAAATGGCGCCGCGCAGGTGCGGGCCCGCCCCGGGCATCGCGGTGAAGTCGGGGAGACCGTCGAGTGCGATATTGACCTTGCCCGAGGAGCCGCGGAATTTGTAGCGGCGGATGTCCTCGACGAATTCGGTCGGCAGATGTTCTTCGCCCACCATCTTCTGGAACGTGAGCCGCGGGTCGACACTCGAAAGGATCGTGTCGGCCAGGACGTAGTCACCGTTTTCCAGGACTACCCCACTTGTGCGCCCGTTCGCGACCATGATCTTCGTGACGGGTGAGTCCGTGCGAATCTCGGCGCCCGCCGCGCGTGCGGCCGAGGCGATCGATTCCGACACCATGCCCGTGCCGCCACGCGACAAGCCCCACGAGCGGAACGCGCCGTCGATTTCACCCATGTAGTGGTGGAGCAGGACGTACGCCGTGCCTGGGGACTTCACGCCGAGGAACGTGCCGATGATGCCCGACGCCGACATCGTCGCCTTCAGCACATCCGTCTCAAACCACTGGTCGAGAAAGTCCGTCGCGCTCATCGTCAAGAGCTGCAGCTGGTTGTAGCGATCGTTGTCGGGCAACCCGCGGAAGCGGTTAAGGATGTCGAGCAGCGGTTTCAGCTCACGCAGCCTCATCGAGAACGGATCGGGAGGCGTCATGCCGAGAATCGGTTTCGCGAACCGGCCCATCTCGACCATCGCGCGGCCGTATTCGTCGTACGCCTCGGCATCCACGCGGGAATGCCTGGCAATGTCGCGGAAGGTCTGAGCGTGGTCGTTGGTGCGCCACAGGTAGTCGCCGCCTGGCATCGGCGTGAAGGTGCCGTCGAGCGGCAGAATCTCAAGTCCGTGGCTCGCGAGGTCCAGCTCACGGATGATCTCCGGCCGCAACAGCGACACGACGTACGAACAGACGGAGTACTTGAACCCCGGAAAGACTTCCTCGGTAACGGCCGCGCCACCCACCAGATGTCGCCGTTCCAGGACCACTACCTTTCGTCCCGCGCGGGCGAGGTAGGCGGCAGCGGTCAGTCCATTGTGGCCGGCGCCAATGACGATGGCGTCGTACTGTTGGGGCATCACGGGACATTCTAGTGGTCCCGCGTCCCGAGTCCAAGGTCCGTAGTGGAGCAGCCGGAATCTCCCCACCCCCGGGCTGCGAATTGTGGGCCCTGGACCGGTAGAATCTCGTATGCCCGTTGGGACCCCTTTTCATGAACGGACCTTTCCCCTGTGCGGCAGTCTCAATTACCGTGAGTGGGCCGGGTACTACACGGTGAGCGCTTACGAGGCGCACCACGAACACGAATACAACGCCATCCGGAACGGTGCGGCGCTCTTCGACATCTCGCCGCTCTTCAAGTACCTGATCACCGGGCCCGATGCGTCGCGGTTGGTCGACCGGGTGATTACGCGCGACGCCAGTGGTCTCGCGGTCGGCCGGGTCATCTACACGCCGTGGTGCGACGAACACGGGCGCGTGCTTGACGATGGGACGGTGAGCCGGTTGGGGGAGGAGACGTTCCGCGTCACGGCGGCGGAGCCGAATCTTCGCTGGTTCCACCAGCATGCGGCGGGTCTGCAGGTATCGATTGAGGATGTGTCCGAATCGGTCGCGGCGCTCGCCGTGCAGGGGCCGACGTCGGCGACGTTGTTGCGCAACGTCGTGCACGCGGATATTGCGGCGCTGAAGTACTTCCGCGTGACGTCCGGCACGATCGCCGGCGCGAAGGTGGATGTGTCGCGCACCGGGTACACCGGTGACCTCGGCTACGAAGTCTGGATGCAGCGTGAGGACGCCATCAAGGTGTGGGATGCGCTGATGGCGCACGGGCCGGCGCACGGGCTTCGGCCAGCCGGGATGCTGGCGCTTGATGTGGCGCGGATCGAGGCCGGACTGCTGCTGATCGATGTGGATTTTTTCAGCGCACGAAAGGCGTTGACGGCGTCGCAGTTGTACTCGCCGTTTGAGTTGGGCCTCGGCCGTCTGGTGGACTTCAACAAGGAGCACTTCATCGGGCGTTCCGCGCTTGCGGCGGAACAGGCTCGTGCACCGCGTCGGCGGATCGTCGGGGTCGGTGTGGATTGGCCGTCGGTCGAGAAGTTGTACGAAGCTGTGGGGCTGCCCCCGATGGCTCAGGCGACCGCGTCGCGTGTGGCTGTGCCCGTGTCGGTCGGTGGGCGTCAGATTGGCCGCATGACCTCGTCCACGTGGTCTCCGATTCTCAAGCAGATGGTCGGACTGGCCACGGTGGACGCCGCGCACGCCGCCACGGGCGTAAGGCTCGAGATCGAACACACCGTCGATGTAGTCCGTCACCGCGTCCCGGCGACGGTGGTGCCCACGCCGTTCTTCAACCCTGCGCGGAAGGCTGGGTAGAGGTTGGGTGAGGTAGGGCGCGCTGGTCGTGAGCGCGCCATGGTCGGCACTGCGCGTGTAGTGTGATAATCGCGGGATGTTCGGACTGTTCGACATGCGGCCGGTCCGGATGCTGGCAGCGGCGGCGATTGCGGCGTCGTTGTGCGTCGTGCTGGCGGCGCGGGTGTTCACGGAATTTGACGCGCTTCGCGTCAAGCTCGTGAAGCTTCCAGTGCCGGCGGCCGATGGTATTGTCCGGATTGACACCGCTCACGACGAGCGCGCAGCTCTTCTGAACGCGCCAGTCGCGCTCATCGCCGTTCTCAACAATTCGCTGTCGGTGGAGCAGGCGTTTTCGATCGCGGTCGATGACCGGCCAGTCTGTGCCGCACGTCTTGCTCCGCACTCGTCGAAGCGCCTCGACTGTGTCGTGTCGACCGGCTGGATCTGGGGCCCGGCGCACAGCATCGTGATCACTGGTGCGGGACCTGGCTGGTCGCTGGACTTCCTCGAGGTGGCCACCCATCACGGGTCCTCATCCCGCCTGCTTTCGTTTTTCGTATTGCCGGACGTCCACACCGACATCCATCGTCCGAGCTGGATGGCGGTTGGCCTCACCGGCGTCCTGGTGTGGATGCTCTTCCTGGTCCGGCCCGCTGAGTTCTGGTTCGGGCCTGTGGTTGTCGTCCATGGGGTCGCCGCGGCGGCTGGTGCCGTGTTTTTTGTGGCGATGGTCATATCGCCGTGGGTGTCGCCGTTCCTCCTGATGATGCCGACAAGTTCATTTGTGGAGGTGTCGGCGGTGATACTGGCCCCGCCGTTGCTGCGTCTCGGCAGCGTGGTCGTCAGTCGCCTGCGCGCATTGCCCTGGGGTGTGTGGTTGTTCCGGCCCGTCGTTGCCGTGGTGGGTGTCTCGGTGCTCGTGACGTATGTGTACGCCATGGTGGTGCAGTACAGCGTCAACGAATTTGGCGGGAACTACTCGGGATTGCTTCGGATCTCCGGGGAGGGATTTGATCGTTCTCCGCTGATGCGCGATCGGCTCGACGTTCGCAACAGCCTCGCGCTCGATCCGTACGAGGGCTACGACGGGCAATTCATGTACTTCGCGACGTTTGATCCCCTGCTGCGGCAGTTCCGCAGCGATCCACGTCAGTATCGCAACGTCGTGGACGCCGCGCCGTACAGATTCGGGCGCATCGGCATGTCCTGGATGGTCCGGGTTGTGGCCGGCGATCGGTGGTCCTGGTATCCGGCCGTCATGATTGGGCTCGTGCTGCTGGGCGTTGCGGTCTCGACCGCAGTGATCGTCCACCTCGCGCAGGCTTCAGGTCTCAGCCCGTGGTGGGGCCTGGTGGTGCTCGCGATTCCCGGGTTTTCTCAGTCGGTGCGTGTGGTGCTGCCGGAGCCACTGGCGGCCGCGCTGCTGCTGGTGGGGTACTTGTGCGTGATGCAGCGACGGTTCGTCCTGGCCATGGGCGCCCTGGCTGTGTCTCTGCTGATTCGTGAAACCGGTGTCGTGTGGGTGGTGGCGCTGGCGATGTTCCTGCCTCGGCCGATGGCGTCAGTGCGCGATCGCGTGTGGATTGCCTCTGCCGTGCTGCCGTTGATGGCCTGGCGGGTGTACGTGGCCGTCGGTTTGTGGGCGGACTGGGGCTGGGAGGGCCTGTATTACGCCTCCAACAATGTCTCGGTCCCCCTGCTGGGCATCGCGCGGGTCTGGGGCGCCGTACTCGCCGGCATCTATCACCCCGCCGTGCCGGAACTGGCTACGGCTGCGGTGTGGTTCCCGCTGGTGCTGGTCAGTGCGGTCGCGTGGAGCCTCTGGCCCCTTGTGACTCGCCCCACCGGCGTCGCCCTCGTGGCGTACGGCCTGATGGCGTTATCCCTGACGTTTCCGAATGTGTGGGCGCGCGTGGCCAACGCGCAGCGCGCGTCGTACGAAGTGTTTGTGTGTCTTGCGCTCGCCACCGTGACCACGCCATCCCTGTCGCCGCGTTATCGTCGCCTGATCCTGTTGTGTTGGGCCGCGAGCGCGACCTATGTGCTCTTTGGTGCCCACGACGGACTCAATACCCGCGAAGCCATCTTTCCATGGTGACCTCGGAACTTCGGAACCTCGATCACTCGTGCGCGGCGACGATGAACCTGTCGAACGCATAGAGCAGGTCCTCACGGGCGGAGTAGGGGCCGGGGCGGTAGGCGCGGGCGCTGATGCCGCGCTGCGCGAGATCGCAGACGTGCCAGTCCTGACGGTTTGTCATGTCCCAGAACGTCCGCACATCGTCGGCCGTGAATCCAGGCTTGGCCATCTCGTCCGGATGGAAATACCACTCGCACACCAGGCGGGTGCGATCAGTGGCGATCGGCCAGAGGGTGTGGGCCATCACGTAGTCCGGATGGGCGCTGATGAGCAGATTCGGGAACAGCGCGTAGTAGTAGACGCGGCGCTGATCGTCAGGTGCCAGACCGGGCAGGACGTCGCGCGGACAGGTGCCGTCCATCGACATGGTGGCCACGCCGTCGTTGAGATCCATGCGGCCGCCCATGTAGGTCGGGCGCAGCGGCTCATTTTCGCCGCTCAGGTAGTGCGACAACTTGTTGAGGGCCGGGTGCAGGTTGGGGCAGTGCAGGCACTCGCTGAAGTTCTGGATGATGAGTTTCCAGTTGGCCGGGATGTCGTACGTAATCCCGTCCCCTCGTCGCAGCTCGTCCATCCGCCACGGTCTGAACTTCGCGGGCATGTCGGCGAGCTGCTGCTCGAGTGTGGGACCGGTGTCTGACAGACACACGTAGAGAAATCCGTCCCACACACCGGCGCGCGCCTGGTGCAGGGGAAAGTCCTCCTTACGGAAGTGTGGCGCCCCCTCCATATGGGGTGCGCCGATGAGCTGGCCGTCAAAGTCGTACGTCCACGCGTGGTACTCACACTGGATCGAACCCGCAAAGCGTCCACTCTCCTCAGCGCACAGGGCGGTGCCCCGGTGCCGGCAGAGATTATGGAAGGCTCTGACGGCGTCGGGCTCTCCCGGACGGCTGGTGCGGACAAGGAACAAGGAGTCGCCCGCCAGATGCCGGGCGACGTATGACCCGTACTCGCCCAGCTCCTCGAACCGGCCGACGCACACCCACATGCGACGGAAGAAGACGTCCAGTTCCCGCTCGAACATGGCCGGATCGATGTAGTACTTCGCCGGCAGGGTGAACGCCGTCGGGGGGAGTGGGGATCGGGGTTTGGCGGACATCAGGCTTGGTGGCTCCGGGCAGCCCCAATATACTCACACCACACCATGTCAGGCCTCAAACGCGAGCTGGGCAAATGGGATCTGACGGCCATTGGCGTCAATCAGGTCATCGGCGGGGCGGTTTTTTTGATGGCTGCGCCACTGGCCAGGGAGATTGGACCCTGGAGTGCGATCGCGGTTGCGCTGATTGGCCTCCTCTCCCTGATGATCGCGCTCAACTTCGCCGAGGCCGGCAGCCGATTTGAGGGCACCGGGGGCGCGTACCTCTACACACGCGCAGCCTTCGGGCGGTTCTTCAGTTTCGAAGTCGGCTGGATGCTGTGGGTCACCCGCGTCACCAGCTGGGCCTCTGTCGTGAATGGCCTGACGACGGCCCTTGCGTACTACTGGCCGACGCTGGGCGCGGATCAGCCGGGTCTGGCGCGCGAGGCCGTCATCGCCGGCGTCATCCTCTCGATCATGACCATCAACGTACTCGGCATCCGTCAGAGTGCGTGGGTCGTGAACGCCTTGACCATCGGCAAGCTGACGCCGCTGGTGATCTTTATTCTGCTGGGATTGCCCCACGTGGCCTTCAGCGCCCTCGTGCCGGACCTGGCGCCGACGTGGACGCAGATTTCGACGGCCGCGCTCCTGCTGATCTTTGCCTATGGCGGGTACGAAGTTGTGGGTGTGCCGGCGGGTGAAACCAAGGACCCCACACGCGCCGTGCCCTTCGCCATGGTCATGACCATCGTGATTGTGGCCATCGTGATGACACTGGCGCAGGTGGTGGCGATGGGCACGTTGCCCGACATCGGGTCGGCACAGCGGCCACTGGCCGACGCGTCGTTGCTCTTCATTGGCGCCTGGGGCGCGCTGCTTATGACCACCGGCGGTGCGGTCTCCATGAGCGGCAACAACATGGGGCAAGCCTTGTCCGGCTCTCGCAATCTCTACGCACTGGCGGAGCAGGGTGACCTGCCGTCGATCTTCGGGCGGGTGCACCCACGGTTTCACACGCCTGCGGTGGCGATCGTGGTGACCTCGCTCGTGGCGCTCGGTCTCGCCTTGTTCGGCAACTTCGTGACATTGGCGGCGAGCAGCGCGGTGAGCCGGTTGATGGTGTACGCGGGCACGTGTGCGTCGGTGCTCGTGCTGCGCCGTCAGGGGCCCGCCGTGTTCACGATTCCCGGCGGTCCGGTGATTCCGGTTGTGGCCCTGCTGGTCTCGCTCGCCATTCTCGGTGGTGCGACGACCCTGCAGTTGCAGGTGGGTGGGGTGGGGCTTGTCGTCGGAGCGGTGTTGTTTGCCGTCGCGCGGTGGGGAGCGAAATGAAGCGTCTATTGTCGGTGGCGTGGGTGGTGTTGGCGGTGTTGGTGGTGCCGTCAGTGGCGTCAGCGCAGATGGTCATTCTCGTGCGGCATGCCGAACGCGCGGATGGCGGTGGGCCAGCGGCCACCGCGATGATGGCCCAGGCCGATCCCGAATTGTCGGCGGTCGGCAAGGCACGATCCCTGACGTTGGCGGCAATGCTCAAGGATGCCGGTGTCACGAAGATCTTCACGACCCAGTACAAGCGGACCATTGACACGGCGGCGCCGCTCGCCGGCGTCCTGAGACTCACACCGGAGACGATTGAGTCACGCGACCAGGCGTCGCTCGTCGCGAAGATCAGGGCGCACACCACGGGCACGGTGCTGGTGGTCGGGCACTCGAATTCGGTACCGGCCATCATCAAGGCGCTTGGCGGGCCCGACGTCACCATCGGTGAGAGCGAATACGACAATCTCTTTTTCCTGGCACCCGGTGGATTACTGACGCGGGTGCGGTTTCAGCCGTGAGATCGTTCGCCGCTGGTGCGGCGCTGCTCGCGCTGACCGCGTGTGCGACCACCCCATCCCGGTTTCCGATTCGGCACCCGCCGATTGCTCCGAATGCGCCGACGCTGGCGCGGATGTGGGACGGCCAGAAGGTGTCTTCGCCGCTCTCGCCACTGGTGGACCATGCGGAGGTCCGCCGGCGGGTGACGACGATTCGTGATGGCGGCGGCTCGTTGTTCCGGGTGAAGGAAGAGGGCCGGTCGTTTCTGGGACGTGAGATCTGGAGCGTGTCGTTCGGGCGCGGTCCATTTGTGGTGTTGATGTGGTCGCAGATGCACGGCGACGAGCCGACCGCAACCTCGGCCCTGTTTGATCTCTACGAGTACATCCGCAGGCATCAACATCAGCCGGCGGTGGCGCATCTGCTTGATCAGTTGACCGTACACACGGTGCCGATGCTGAATCCAGATGGCGCGGAGCTGTTTCAGCGACGGAACGCGCAGGGCGTTGACATTAATCGTGACGCGCTTGACCTGGCGACGCCGGAGGCGCGGTTGCTCAAGTCGTTGCGGGATTCACTCAATCCCCAGATCGGGTACAACCTGCACAACCAGAACTGGCGCACGTCGGTGGGGCCCCCGATGAAGGGCGCGGCTGTTTCGTTGCTCTCGGTGGCGTACGACGAGGCGCGATCGATGAACGATGGTCGTGTTCTCACCAAGAAGCTTGGCGCCGTGATTCGTGACTCGCTGGAACCCTATGCACTCGGGCGTATCGGGCGGTACGACGATTCGTTTGAGCCGCGTGCGTTTGGCGACCAGTTGACCCTGGCCGGCACGCCCGTGCTGCTCATCGAGACCGGCCCATGGCCCGACGCCAATCCCGATCCGATGCTGGTGAAGCTCAACTACATCGCGCTGGTGCGGTCGCTGCATGCGCTGGCGGACGGATCGGTACATCAGGCCGATCCCGACCGGTACGATTCGTTACCGGAGAATACCGGTGGCGGGTTCCACACCGTGATTCGCGGTGCAACGGTGACCCGCCCCGATGCGGAGCGGCCGCAGGTGATGGACGTCGGCCTTGCGGGGGTGCGCCGCGTCCGTCTGGATGCCGGAAAGCGGACCGCCGTGCTGAATCTGACGGTCGTCGGCGCCGGCGATTTGACTGCGGCCGCGACCTCGTTCGACATCAACGCGTCCGGGCAGGTGTTGGCGCGCCGCACTCAGGGCGCCGCAGTGGGCGCCCTCGTGTCCGTGGCGGCTGCCGATCTGGTGATCACCACGGGCGCGACCGTGCCGGCCGATCTCATGCTGCTGACACCGCTGCCTGATGGACGATATCGGGTCGAACGGCTGGTGACCGCTGAAGTAATGTTAGGAGTGAAGTGATGCGGATTGCGATCATCGGCGCTGGCGCCGTTGGTGGGTACTACGGCGCCCTCCTGTCCCGGGCCGGTGCGGACGTGAGCTTTGTTGCCAGAGGCGCCCATCGTGATGCCATCCGGACCAACGGCCTGCAGATCGTCGGCAGCGTACAGGGGGACTTCACCGTGCATATTCCGGCTGAAGACAATCCCGCCGCGATCGGTCCCGTCGACGTCGTCATGCTCACCGTGAAGACCTATGACAATGCGTCGGCATTTCCCCTGATCCCGGCTTTGCTCGGTCCCGACACGTGTGTGTTGACGCTGCAGAACGGTGTGGACAGCGCGAACGATCTGGCGGGTGTCATCGGTGAAAGTCGCGTGATCGCGGGGCCCACCTACGTTGCGACTGCCATTGAGGCGCCGGGCGTCATTCGGCAGACCGGCAGTCATCGGCGCATCGTGTTCGGCGAAGTGTTCAGTCCGTTGCCGACGGTCTCGCCCCGCGTGCGTGATCTGGCTGCGCTGATGGCGGCGGCGGATATTCACGCGGAGCCAGTCGCTGATGCGCGCATTCCGCTGTGGGAGAAGTTCATCTACCTCGCGCCATTCGCCGCCTTCACGGGCGCCGCCCGCAAGCCCATCGGTGCCATCTGGGGTGATGCCGAGGCGCGCGCGACATTCATGGAGGCGGTCGGCGAGGTCGAACGCGTTGCCCGTGCCACGGGCATCGACGTGGCGGCCGACATCCACGATCGCATCGCCACCTACACCGGCGGGATCCCGGCCTCGACGCGGTCGTCACTGCTGATCGACCTTCAGGCGGGGAAACGCATCGAAGTGGAGTCCCTGCCAGGCTCCGTCGTGCGACGTGGCCGCGAGGTCGGTGTGGACACGCCCATTATGCGAGGCCTCTATGCGGTGCTCCGGCCCTGGTCAATGGGGCAATGAGGCAATGAGGTCGTGCTGACGGTTGTGCTCGTCATGAGTGCTGGCGTTGGGGCCGGCAGCCTCGGGGCCATGCTTGGTCTCGGCGGCGGCATCTTCCTGGTGCCGCTGCTCAACATCGCATTGGGCCTGCCGATTGAAAACGCCATGGCGATCAGCCTGGTCACCGTGATTGCGACCTCGAACTTTGTGTCGTTGTCCACGGCCGGCCGCAAGTGGGCCAACGCGCGCCTGGCGATGGTGCTGCAGGTGCCCGCTGCCGTCGGCGCACTGGTCGGCCTTGAGATTCTGGCTTTCATCGAACCGAGAATGCGGGAGCAGATTTTCGGCGGTACGGCCCTGCTGGTGGCCGCTGTCATGATTGCTCGGCTGGATTATCGGAACGTGTTGCAGGGGGAGACCGGCGACGTCGGTGCGCTGGGAGGGCGCATCGAGGACCCTGACACCGGACAGGAAGTCGGGTACCGCGTGAAGCGATTGCCATTTGGTCTGGGCGTGGCATTCTTCGCCGGCATCATCTCGTCCCTCGCCGGCGTCGGTGGCGGCATCCTCGTCGTGCCGGCGCTCAACTCGTGGTGCGGTGTCCCGATGCGTGTCGCCGCCGCGACAAGCGCCGTCATCCTCGGCATCACCGCACTGCCGGGTGTCGTCGGCTACTACTCGCTCGGATACCTGACGATGCCGCTGCTCGCGGCCGGCGCGGTGCTCGGCGTGCTCGCCGGGTCGCGGGCGGGGTTCTGGATCACCACACGCGTCAAGGTTCGCTCTCTGAAGATCCTGATGGCCGTGATTCTCGCCGGCGTTGCCGTGGAGTACCTCTACTTCAAATGACCACCACCTCCACCGCCGCCGCCCGTCTCCGTTCCGGACTCCGCCTCCTGCTCGCGGCCACCTCCGCGTGCCTCGGCCTCGGCCTCGTCATGTCGTTCCTGGTGGCCGGGCCGGTCGCGCACGTGGCGACGTCCATGGTCTGGACCGGCCTCGCGCTGCTGGTGACCGTGCCCATCCTGAACGTGGTTGCCGTGTTTGTCGACGAGTGGGCCGCCGGCCGGCGCGCGTTCGCCTGGGCCGCCGTGGGAGTCATTCTGCTGCTGGCCGCGACGACGATCTATCGATTGCGGTGAGATCCGGCGCGTTCAAGTTCAGCGCGCCCTGCGACTACCGCATTTCGTCGTCGGGGAACTCTTCGGGACTCGAGGGAATCGCTCCGGCATGGGCGGCCGCTTCGCGCAGGCGCTCATCCGCCGCGCCGCGCATGCGATCGAGCAGCGAAGAAATGCGTTCGGTCTGGCGGGCGATCGCTTCGATTTCCACGGCGGCGTCTGGGTGCAGTTTCTGCAGGATGCCGCACTGGCCGGCGATGACCTGCAAGCCGCTGTTGATGTCCGTCGCGATTGACAGCGTCATCTCCGCCGTCGCCTCCATCGTCTTGAATCGATCCAACGCGAGGTACTGGTGCTGCACAACGTGTGCAAACGCGAGGACCTCCGCGAGCGGCTGGAGAACGTCGCGGTGAGACGTATCAAAGGCCGCAGTCCGCTTGGAGATGACCGTGAGCGCGCCGATGGCGCGGTTGCGCGAGATCAGCGGCAGGATCAGCAGGGAATGCAAGCCCTGGGACGCCAGCACACCGGCGTCGTGGAAATCGGACGCGAAGGCCTTTGTGTCTTCGATCAGCACTGGATCACACGTGCGGATGACTTGCCCGAAAATGCTGCGCTCGAGGCTGAACTGCAACTCCGCCCGGGGGCGACGACGACGCTCGGGTTCGCTGACGCGTGAGCTGTAGACCTGCAGCGACTGGCCGTCCTCCTTGACCAGCGCCAGACCAAGGCGATCACACGGGATCAGTGTGCCGATGCGGCGGGCGAGAGACTGGAAGGTGAGCCCGACGTCCCTGGATTGGCCGGCGGTCGTCAGCATTTCGTTCAGCGTGCCGAGTTGATCAACTTCCGAGAGCGTGGCTTCGTGCTGCACCTGGCGCGCCTGGAGTTCGGACTGGAGCCTGGCGGTCGACCGGGCGGCCACGACCGCGAGCGCGAGTATGGCGGCCCAGGCGACGAGCAAATGGAGCGCCGTGGCCTGCTCCGGCGTGAGCCACCCGCGGCCGGCTCCCGCCCAGACCACGGCCTGGAGCGCCGCTGTGGCGATCACCGTGATCTGGAGGGTGCGGGCCTGGGTCATTCGTTGTTGAGTTTGTACGCGTCTGCGACCGGGCGCAACGGGCGATCGAACCATGCCGGTCGCCGTGTGCCGTCCGGGCCCGGCGCGGGCCGGGTCCTGGCCATCCACTCCTTGTAGAGCTCGTGGGACCTGTTGGTATCCACCATCACGTCCCCGTAGTGGTCGTCCGGCCCCGCTTTTTCGAGGCGCACCTTCTGGTGCCAACAGTGCATGCCGCTGACCGGATCCGGCTGGACGGGGAAGGTCAGATTCTGGTGGACACCCACCTCGGTCCACCAGACGCGGCTGCTGTCGGGGTCATTGCTTGAGAAGGGCTGGGTGCCGTGGACCTGCCGCATCTCGACCTTGCCGTCGGCCGACCGTGCAATGCGCACGAGTGCCGTCGCATTGCGCGCACCACCCTTGTCCTCGTCGAGCCGCCACCGGCCGAGGTGGTGCGACATGCCGACCACCCCTGGCGTGATGCCTTCGGTCACCCATGCGCGCGTGACAAAAAAGCCGATGCCGGTCTGCACCTTCACGAGGTCGCCGGTGGCAATCCCGAGTCGCGCGGCGTCGCCGGTCGCCATCCAGAGCGGGTTGCTGTGAGAAATTTCATACAGCCACTTCACGGGGGAGCGTGTGTGAATCAGCGTCGGCAACCGGAAGTTCGGCAGCAGGTCAAATTCGTTCTCGGAGCGATTCAGGTCGCGCCAATACACGTGGCCGGGCACGTAGCGGGGAATCGCATGTTCCGGCCAGCCCCACTCGGCGAGTGTGGACGAATAGAACTCGAGTTTTTTTGAGGGTGTCGTAAAGCCGGATGTCTCGTACGCCTTGCTGTAGACGTTGTCGTCCACTTTGAACACACCGTACTTCCGCATGTACTGGAGCGGCGAGAGGCTCTCCTTGGCCGCCGCCTCGGGCAGCCCGGGCACGGAGTTCTCGAACATCCAGCCGTAGTAGTCGTCCATGGTGATCTTCTCGCCAGGGCGATACGGGGATTCGAAGAACTTGCGAATGCCCAGTGAGCCGTCGGGATCCACCTTCCACGAGAGGGCGACCCAGAACTCGGACTCCTCCCACACTTCGCCCGGGTTGGCCTCGTGTGTCGTGCCAACCGGCGTGCCCTTCTTCTCGAGCGCGACACGTGTGACCGGTTGACGGAATCCCAGCCAGCGGCCGGCATGGGTTTCCTGACTCATCGTGTCGTGCCGTTCGGTGCCTAGGCCCATGGGCAGGATGTAATCCGCGAACCACGCGGTTTCGCTCCAGATCGGCGTCAGCGCGACGTGCATGCCGATCTTCGATTCGTCCTCCAGCACTTCCATCCACGTGAACCCGTCGGGGTTGGTCCAGAGCGGGTTGTAGACGCGCGTGAAGTAGACGTCGAGTTTGCCGCGCCCTTCCTTGAGGAAGTGGGGCAGCAGGAAGCTCAGCTCGTGGAACGAGAGTGGGAATTCCTTGGGAAACAGCAGTTCGTTCCAGTAGTTGGGCGCGGGCGGAGGATTCGGGTGTTTCGGCACGAACTTGTTGGCACTGTGCAGATTCACGCCGCCCTTTTCGCCAATCGCGCCCATCAACGCGACAAGCAGATACAGGCTGCGCGTGATCTGCCAGCCCCACAGATGGCCGGCGGCCGCTGCGCGCCAGCTGTGTGTGGCGAATGCCGTGCCTGCCGACGCCACGGCTTCCGCCGCCTCGATGATCTTGTGCGCGGGCACGCCGGTCTCGATCTCGGCGTACTCGGGCGTGAACAGTTCGTATTCCTGCTTCAGCGCGTCTTCAAACGCATCAAACGTCTTCGGCAGGTCGGGCCGCATGGCGTCGAGATACTGCTCCCAGTTCACCCACTTCTCGACAAAGGCCCGGTTGTACTTCTTGTGATCGATCAGATACCGGGCGATGGCCAGAATCAGCGCCGCCTCGGTGCCGGGATTTGCCGGCAGCCACAGGTCGGACTTCGCCGACGTGTTCGACATGCGCGGGTCCATCACGATCAATTTCGCGCCGGCGGCCTTGCCTTCGATGATGCGCTGCGCGTGCGGGTTGAAATAGTGTCCCGACTCCAGGTGTGACGACAGCAGCAGAATGGTCTTGGCGTTCGCATAGTCCGGTGACGGCCGATCGGCCCCCGTCCACAGGAAATGCCCCAGACGGGCCGACGATGAGCAGACGTTGGTGTGGCTGTTGTGACTGTCGAGGCCCCACGACTGAATCACGCGATTCGCGTAGCCATCCTCGCCCGGCCGGCCGACGTGATACATGATCTCGCGCTTGCGGTCTTCGACGATCGCCTTGCGCACCCGCGCGCCGATATCGTCGAGCACTTCGTTCCACGTCACACGGGTCCATTCGCCGGCGCCCCGTTTCCCAACACGCTTGAGTGGATACAGGATCCGATCCGGATCCTCGAGTTGGTTCGGAGTGACGACGCCCTTCGCGCAGGTGCGGCCGCGGCTGCCCGGGTGCACCGGGTTGCCTTCAATCTTGCGGACGTTCAGCGTGTCTTTGTCCACGTAGGCGATCACGCCGCACGCCGACTCGCAGTTGAAGCAGATGCTGGGAATAATCCAGTAGTTGCGCCGATCCTTCTTCGGCCAACTCGTGGACTCGAAGTCGACGTAGTTGTCCCAGTCGGTGACGGGCGGGTGTGAGCGGAATTCAGTCATTGGCCCATTGCCTCATTACGAGAGCGGCACGCATTGCCCGGCCTCCACCCAGATGTATTCCCACGCGAGCGAGCCGGCGAGTGTCACCAGCGCCATGGGCACGAGCGCGAACATCGAGAAGCCGGTGATCGACGCGATCCAGAAGAGGAGCAGGGGCGCGACGCCGCCGAGGCCGAGCGCGCCCGCCCAGAAGAGTCGAGAGTACGCGCCGGACCGAATCGCGCGCACGGCCAGGGCATGGTGCCGGCTGTGGCTCTTCAGGATGAGCTGTTCGGAGACAAGAATCAGCAGGTGCACCGCCGTGGCGCCGGCAAGCGTCCAGCCCAACGCCTGCAGCGTGCTGGCCTCGACGGTGACAAACAGCGCGATGAGCAACAACGCCGCGCTGCCTTCGGCGGCGGCCTGTGCGATCAGGTCCACCGTGTGATGCCATCCCTGCCAGAGATCGCGCGCGAGCCCCTGAGCAAAGAGCAGACCCGTGTAGGCGGTGGCCGCAAGCGCAATGGGCAGCGCAAGCACGGCGAGCACAGTGATGACGATGGGGAGGTCGAGGAGCCAGGCGAACATACACAGGCCGGCGACCGCGCCGTGTGCGGTGAGGATGAACGCACCACGCGCCATCCACGACGTCCAGTTGGGCCGCGTCAGGATGTAGTAGAACCGTTCCGGGCGTTCGAGGTCCCACACCAGGACTGCCGCGGTGACGATCGCAAACACGGTGGCCACTGCTGGTGCGGCAATTCCGGTGAGCGCGGACGTGTCGCCCAGAAGCCAGAACAGTGCGCCGAGGAATAGCGCACCCGTCGAGATGCCCTTGGCCATCAGGTAGAGCACGAGGTCAATGCCCCACGCCTTCTTGTGGGGCGCGTCATAGTCCACGCGCGGGGCGCCCGGGTTGAGCGGATCCGGTTCGAGCGCGCCCAGCGGACGCAGATGCACGTTCCCTTCCTTGAAGATAAAGGGCCGGGTGGCGATCTCGGGTTTGATAATGCTGTCGTCGGCCTGCAGGTAGAAAATCTTCGGTCCGGTGCCCTTCTCAGGCTTGCGCACCGTGAAGTCCTGCTGGGCCACGATCTGTGCCACCTTCGTGGCCGGGTCGTCGAGGTCGCCGAAGATGCGGCATTCGGTGGGGCACACGCTGACACACGCCGGTTGCAGCTGATTCTCAATCCGGTTCGCGCAGAAATTGCACTTCTCCGCGGTGCGCGTGTTCGGGTCGATGAACAATTGGTCGTACGGACACGCGGCCATACACGCCTTGCATCCGATACACGCATCGCCATGCAGGTCAACGATGCCGTCCTTGCGCCGGAACAGGGCGCTGGTCGGGCAGATGTTCATGCACGGCGCGTCGGTGCACTGGTTGCACAACACCGGCAGGAACAGGCGTTCCGCGTCAGGGAAGCGGCCCTTCTCGACCGTCTTGACCCAGCACCGGTTCACGCCGACCGGGATGTCGTGTTCCGCCTTGCACGCAATCGAGCAGGCGTGGCACCCGATGCACTTTTTCAGATCGATGACAAACCCGTAGTTCGGCACGCGAAGGGACTATAACGCAGGCAGACCATCAAGTTGATACATGGTCAGGACGATCTCGTTCAGTCGGTCCAGGAGTCCAGGGGTCCAGTGGTCCAGGAGTCCGGCAGCCAGTGCCGCGATCTCGCGTTGTACCGGAGACCCGGTCCAGGGCGGCACCGGCAGATTCTCCACCAGCGTCGTCGTCACGTGGCTCCCCATTTCGAGGCGGACGAGGCGGTCGAACACCGCCGAGTTGAACAGGCCGCACAGGAAATGCTGCAGGTCCAGGGGCAACGGTGTTCTCAGACAGAACAGGGTATGGGTGGTGACCACACCCTCGGGGATGATCGTCGCGACCAACGCGTGGGTATTGCCGACGCCAGAGACATCCCGATACGCCAACCGTGGTCGCCGGTACCGGCAGTCCGCGAGCCGCCGGGCGGCAGCCTTGACGTCAATCACCATCGCCGGGCCGGACCGGTCGAACGTAAACGGCCCGATGTGTTTGCCCTCGGCGACGAGCAGACCCGACCGGTTGTTGATGCGCGGCGCGAACAGATGCCGATCGTCGGATGCGTTCAGTTCGCGGCCGAAGGACACACCCCATCCGGACCCGAGCGCCGGGTGCACCCGGATGCGCGCAATCCAATCGAGGTCGTCGGGCCGGCGCAGGTCGAGCAGGCGCCGAGTGGGACCGCCAAGTCGAACCAGTGTGTCGCGGTCGAGTTGCAGTGGCAGCTCCGCGCTCGCCTCGGGCGTGCCCCGTTCTGGGATGGCGTCCGCCTCCTCAGCGGTCGTGACACCAAATCTGGCGCGCGTGATTGCCGGCGTTGGGTTGTCGCGTGGAGGCCGGCACACGGCCACCACAAAACGCAGGCCCCGATGAATGGGAAACAGGCCCTTCGCGTTGTCGAAGCCGACGATCGTGTCGAGGGCGCCGGTATTGATGACGGCCTCCCGCAGCGCCGCGGCGCCGTCATCGACCGCAAATCCCCAGGGGAGGACGAGCCCGACGCGTCCACGCGGACTCAGAAGCTGGAGCGCGCGGTCGACAAACGGCTGGTAGAGATTGACGTGACCGGTGCGGCACAGGGGAAACAGTCCGGACTCGCGGATGAACCGCACGAGGGGGTCACGGCCCTGGCCTGAGCGACTGGAGCCCGTGTCGCGGCGCACCATTTCCCATGGGGGATTGCCGATGACCGCATCAAATCCCGCATCCGGGCGTGGATGACCCGACGCGTCGTAGAACGCGTCAGCAAACTCAACAGGCCAGTGGAACAGTGCGCGTTCTGTTGCGACGGCCGACGCAGCATCACACCATCGGGCCAGGTGGGGGCCGCCGATGGTGTCGCGCTCCCGCACGATCGAGTCGATGGCGGATGTCAGCTCCGAAGCTGACGGCACCGGCGACGAGTCAGGCCAGAGCCATCGTGTGCACCACAGGTGCATGGCCAGCCGCCAGCGAGCCGCGGGGCCGCCGCTCGACATGAGATGGGCCCACTGACGCTCCTTCCGGCGCACCACGTCCACGGATTCGTCAGGCTGGTTCGTCATCGCCAGCAGTGGAGTGGTCAGCTGTTGCATGCCGTGGCGCAGGCGACTGCCGGTATCGTCAAACAGCGGCAACACGTGGTCGCGCGCCCCCAATGGACGCCTGACGTCGTCTGGCCTCGTGCCGAGCAGGCTGTTGCCGACGCGAAGACGATGGTCGAGGAAACCGAGCGGCTTGCCGTGGGCGAGTGTGGCCAGCCACATCGAGAGACGGGCCACCTGCACTGCGACGGGGTTGGCGTCCACCCCGTAGAGACAGCGCTGGGCGATTGTGCGCCTGAACCCTGCGCGTACGTGGTCGTCGATCTCCAGCGGTGCGTACCGGCCTTCCGCGACAGCCGCGTGCTCATATGCAGTCGCGAGGTACCGCAACGCTGCGACCAGGAAGGCACCACTGCCCATCGATGGATCAACGATCCGGAGGCTGAGGATGTGGTCGGACGTAGCACCGTCAACGAGGGGACCGAGCGTGTGTCGAACGGTGAGGTCCGCGATGGCGAGGGGCGTGTAGAACGTGCCGGTGTCTTTGCGTGCTGCGCTGTGCGTTTTTGTGGTGCGGCGCCTGGGCGGGGCGTCGCCCATGGTCGACGGGTCGAGGTCGAGAACCCGTTCGTAGACGGCGCCGAGTTGTTCGACGCCGAAGTCGCCGTAGTGCAGGGGCCGCCGGCCTGTGGCGTCGGCTCGCGTGCCGAGCGCCAGCAGTGTTGTGCGGAGCGCGTGATCGCGGGCGAGGCTGCGCGGGGTGGGGCCGGTGGGCCGGCGTTCCGACTCCAGTGTTGGCGCGGCGCGTTTTGAGAAGAGGTGGCCGTTAAATGGAAACACATGCAGGGAGTTCACGTGGCCGCCCGTCCGCGACAGCGTGGTGATGGCGGCCAGAGCGTCCCAGAAGCCGAGCGTGCCTGCGCGCAGGGCGTCCTCACACAATCCGCTGAGCGTGTACGCCTCGCGATAGATCGGGTGATCTATCGGCACCAGTGCGCGTGATTCGGCGAACAGCAGGAAGAGAATGCGGTAGACGAGCGTGAGTGCTTCGTCGAATGCCGATGGCGTCTGCGCTGTCGGCCGGCGCAGCACGCGCGTGAGCGCGTGCAGCGCCTCGACCACACCCGCCTGCAAATCGTTGTGCAGGCGGGCGTGGTCGTGCGCGGCGTTCTCGAGCCACGCGTTGATCGTGCTGCGCGCCGGGCCGCCGGGCGCGCGTCCGGCGGTCTCAAACGCCGTCGCGTGGCCCAGTGTCAGCAGAATCCCCGACGCGCCCGGCGCGAGCGCGTCGGGGAATGTGAACTCGAGCGCGCGCCGGCTCGCGTGCCCGCCCGCCGGCACGAGCGAGAGGTACGGTGGCGCCAGCAGCCAGCACCACGCGGCACCGTGGTCACGCGCGGTGGCTACGGCGTCGCGCCACACCGCGGGTGGGCGGGCCGCCCACCCGCGCCAACCGAGGACGTGCAGGCCCACGGGCTGACCGCGCGGCGTGTCGAGCCGCGCGGTCAGCCCGTCGCGCACGACAGTGACGGCGCGCGCACGGTACCCAAGCCGCGCAAACAGCGGCATCGCGACGAGGTCGAAGACGCTGCGGGCGCCTGTGGCCGGGCCACAGGCGCCCGCGACGCCGGTCCACCACGCATCCAGCGACACCTGCTCGCGCAGATCGGCCGGCCGCGCGCGGTCGGCCAGAAACTGCATGGGGAACAGGTGGCCGCCAACACCCGGCAATCCGCTCATGGCCGCCTCACAAACCGCACCACCAGCCGCGGCGTGCCGACAGCGACGCAGGGCGCGCCGGGCGCGCTGGGTTTGAGCGCGCCGTCGTGGGCGCTGCGCGTAAACAGACTCGGTTGGGTGGCGGTTTCACCTTGATGCGGCCAGCGACTCTGCCGCGCTGCGCGCAACTGGAGGCGTCGAGCCAGCGCCGCCGCCCGCCTGGCGCACCGGGCGGCCACGGCGGTCACCGGCGTCTCCAGCGGCACCGCGACCACGCGCCGCTCAAGCACCTCGCCGGTCGAGCGCACAAGAGGCACCTCGTAACAGGCGATGCCCGGTGCCGCGTGGCCCAGCCACCGCGCGATGAACGCCGACGCGACAACGGCTTCACACGGACGAGGTTCTCCGTGATGCCGCCAGTGGCGAGTCAGACGGCGCTGGGTATCACTCCAGCGCGCACACCCCTCCGCCGTGCGGATCCATCGGCGGCACGACGCAACCGGCACCCGCTCGCTCACCTGCGTTCGAGCGTTCAACCGTTCGCGAGCCTCAAGGTCGCACTGATGCCGCGTGGTGAGCACCGTGGCGTGGACGCGCCGCGTCTGGCCGATCCGGTCCACGCGCCCGATGCGCTGTTCGAACCGGAGCGGCGTCCACGGAACATCAAAACTGATCGCCCATCGCGCCGCTGACTGGAGGTTGAGACCCTGACTCGCGACGTCCGTGGCCACCAGCGTGTCCACGCGGTGATCAAGGAACGCCCGCACCGCGTCCTGTTGTTCCGCAGCCGTCAGTCCCCCGTGCATCACCGCCGCCCGCCGCCACGACGGCACGGCCGCGAGGATCGCCGGCAGCGAGTCCCGATAGTGCGTGAAGATCACTGCGGCGTCTTGTGATCGGCGCAGCAGCGCGGCGAGCCCGCGGGTGCGACTGCCATGACGGCCGCTGATGTCGAGATGCTGGAGGCGACGCACCCATGCGCGCTCGCGTCCGACGGGTACGCCACTCGCGCTCGAGAGAATCTCGGCTTCGTCGCCCGCGAGAATGTCGTCGTCGAACAGGTCCGGCTGCCGCCACACGTCGCGCGGCTCGTCACAGCCCTCAAGGACCATGAGTCTGCGCTCCAGGGATCGCGCCAGGGCCGCCGGCGAGGACAACGCGCGGCGCCTGAACAGCGCGCAGATCAAACCGAGCCCGGGATGCCCGTCGACCGGCCGCGCCGAGCGTTCAAACGCGTCGATCGCCCGGAGCACGCGCAGGTCCTCGGTGAACAGGGGCACCCGCACCCACCGCGTCCGTCGTCGTGCATCGTCAGTCGGGCGAGACCGCTGGAAGCGTGTCAGGGTGTCGCCGCGCGCGCCCAGGGCGAGCAACCGGCGGTAGCGCCCTTCATCGCCGTCATGAGGCGTCGCGGTCAGCAGGACTGCGGCGTCCGCGGCTGCGGCGAGATGATGCAGGGCCTGGTGCCGCTGCGAGTCGCCCGACAACTGATGGGCCTCGTCGCACACAACCAGCGACCAGGGGGATGTCGGCAGCGCATCGCGGACGTGCGGTTGTTTGAGGAAGTCCGCCGACGTGAGCCAGATGCCGGGTTGAAGCCAGGGATTCGAAAGATACGGCGCTGACGCGCGCAGTCTTGCGAGCGACACGGTGTCCGCAATCCGGGCGATGAGGTCGAATCGAGAGCGCAGTTCATCCGCCCACTGGGACAGCAGGGTTGCGGGCGCCACCACAAGGCAGCGGGCATCGGCGTGTCGCGACAGGATGGTGTGCAGCAGGAGGCCGGCCTGCACGGTCTTGCCCATGCCGACGCCATCCGCAATGAGCACGCGTCGGCGTCCCGCGCACACGGCGAGTGTCGGCTCGAGCTGGAAAGGCAGGATGTCGAGGCGCGCTTCGCACAACGAGGCTGGTGTAAATGCGGCGGAGGACCGGACGACGTGTCCAGCGAGTCGCGCGAGGGCCTGGGCCATTCCGACCCGTCGCGGGCGTCTGACGCGGTTTGCGATCGCCGTGTCACAGGGAAGCAGGAAGCTCCGGGTGGCCTCGTCGCGCCCGCCCGAAACGCGCAGCGCCGTCAGTCCTTCGCCGCGTCGTTCGTCAACAATCGTCCACCGCCGCCTGCGAATCCATACCTCGGCCATTGCAGTTTTTGCCACCCCTGCACGCCTGCACGTCAGGCGTGGGGCACGACCCTCCCGGTACTGCAAACCGGGTTCCTGGTTCCTGGTTCATCGGTTCACCGCTGAACCGTGAACCAATCGACTATGAACTCGCCGGGGTGTGGGGATGGGTGACCACGACCGAAGTAGAGATGCCCCCGCGAGCGGTGAAGGAACCGGTGACCGTCATGCGGCGGGGTGCGCAGGCGGCCACCAGGTCGTCGAGGATCTTGTTGGTGGCAGCCTCGTAGAAGATGCCCTGGTTGCGATAGTCGAGCATGTAGTACTTCAGCGACTTCAGTTCGATGCAGGTGTCGCCCGGGGTGTACTGGATTCGGATCTCGCCGAAATCCGGCAGCCCCGTCTTCGGGCACATGGAGGTGAACTCCGGACACCGGATGTCGATTTCGTAGTCACGGCTGGGGCGGGGATTCGGAAACGTCTCAAGCGTAGCGGCCATGCTGGTATTGTAGTCAGCATGGGGCGGGGCCGATTGACACCCGCCGGGGGCGGGGCTACGATACCCGCCGCTTTTACAACAAGGAGTTACCACATGGCTGACGCCCGCCGCATGGGCAAAATGGAGCTGTTCGCGCATTTTGCTGACAAGTTCGACATGAAGCGAACCGTTGTGCGCGACCTCTTCGAAGAGTTGTTGGTGTTGTCTGAGAAGGAGCTGAAGCGGACAGGTGAGTTCACGCTCCCCGGCATCTGCAAACTTGTCGTGCAGCACCGCCAGGCTCGTGACGGCCGCAATCCGGCCACTGGCGAGACGATCAAGATTCCCGCCAAGACCGTGGTCAAGGCGCGTATCGCGAAACAGCTCAAGGACGCCGTCCTCCCGCGCAAGTAGCCGACTGCGGCAGTCGGGAATATGTTCCGCCCGTTGGTCAGCGTGGTGCTGGCCGGCGGGCGTCTTTTTTTGTTAACGTGCTGTGTTGGTGCGCAGGGCGGGCTGCCGTACATAGGGCCGGCTGGGGTGCAGCCGGCCACCAGCGCATGTAGGGCCGGCTGGGTTTCAGCCGGCCAGCACTCATGGAAGGACCTCGCGTGGCACAGGAGTTTGACGTCGTCGTCATCGGCGCCGGCACCGGCGGGTACGTCGCGGCCATTCGGGCCGCACAACTTGGACTCACGGTCGCGGTCGTCGAACGGCAGCCATCCCTGGGAGGCACCTGCCTCAACTGGGGTTGTATTCCGACCAAGGCCCTGCTCGAACACGCCCATGCGCTCAAAATTGCGCAGGACGCGAAGGAGTGGGGCATCACGCTCGGCGACGTGAAGCCGGGCATCGACATGACGCGGGTCAACACGCGACGCACCAAAGTCGTCACAGGCCTCACCAAGGGCGTCGAATTTCTCTTCAAGAAAAACAGGATTGAGTGGGTGAAGGGCTCCGCGCGCCTGGCCGGCAACGGCCGCGTTGACGTCACCGGCGCAACAGCCACCACACTCCAGGCGAAAGAAATCATCGTGGCCACCGGGTCCTACGCGCGCAGCGTCCCGGGCATCGAGATTGACCGCACGTCGATCATCACGTCGGACGAAGCGATCGGTCTGGCCGACGTTCCGCCGTCGCTGGCCATCATGGGCAGCGGCGCCGTCGGCGTCGAGTTCGCGTCCATCTATCGCCGTTTCGGCAGCGACGTCACAATCATCGAGTTGTTGCCGCGGCTGGTGCCGAACGAAGACGAGGCGGTGTCCGCCGAACTCGAGAAGGCGTTCAAGAAGCGCAAGATCTCGGTCAAGACCGGCACAAAAGTCACCGCGGCTGCCGTGAAGGACGGTCAGGTCGCCATCACCATGCAGACGGGTGATGCGGCACCGGAAACGCTCACGGTCGACAAACTGCTCGTCGCGACCGGCCGCGGTCCCATGACCGACGGACTCGGCGCGGAAGGCGTGGGACTCGTAATGGAGCGCGGCTACATCAAGGTCGACGACCTGTTCCGCACCAACGTCCCCGGCATCTCGGCCGTCGGCGACGTCATCACCATGGGCACCAGGCCGCACCCGCAGCTGGCGCACCTGTCGTCAGCCGAAGGCATCCTGCTGGCGGAACGGATCGCCGGGCACGACGTGAAGCCGATCAACTACGACCACGTGCCGTTCTGCACCTACTGCGATCCGGAGATCGGCAGCATCGGCCTCACCGAGAAGGAAGCCATCGCCCGCGGGTACGACGTGCGCGTCGGCATCTTTCCGTTCGGTGTGCTCGGTCGCGCGAAGATCGCGAATGAAACCGAAGGCTTCGTGAAGATCGTGGCTGAGAAGAAGTACGACGAACTGCTCGGCGTTCACATGATCGGCCCCCGCGCGACGGAACTCGTGGCGGAGGCCGGCGTCGCGCTGCGCCTAGAAGCCACGGTCGAAGAACTCATCCGCACCATTCACGCGCATCCGACGATGTCGGAGGCGGTGGGTGAGGCGGCGCACGCCGTGCACGGCGCCGCAATTCATATGTAGAGCCCTTATGGTTCATGGTTCATCGGTTCACGGTTCATCGGTGCTGATTCAGAGTTTCCAACGCACCCCGAACCAGCACCATGAACCGATGAACCGATGAACCATGAACCCGAGTTGAGCCGGAGCGTAACGAGATGGCAGTCGAAGTCACGATGCCCCAGATGGGCGAGTCAATTGCGGAAGGCACGGTCGTCCGCTGGATCAAGAAGGTCGGCGATTCGGTGGACAAGGATGAGCCCTTGTTCGAGATCTCGACCGACAAGGTGGACGCGGAAATTCCGTCGCCCGCAGCCGGCGTGCTGCTCGACATCAGCGTGAAGGAAGGCGAGACGGTCCCCATCAACAGCGTAGTCGCCTTGATCGGCGCGGCGGGTGAGAAGCCCGCAGGTGCGACACAGGCGGCCCCGGCAGCAGCCGCGGCTCCCGCGGCTGCCGTCGCGTCGTCCACGCCGGCGTTGGTCACGTCATCCGCACCTGCACCGCCTACGCCACCTACACCACCCGCACCCTCCGAGGATTCACTCGAGGGCCGCCTGCGCACCAAGTCGTCACCTGTGGTGCGGAATATCGCCAGGGAACACGGCATCGACATCAGCAAGCTGAACGGGTCCGGCATCTCGGGTCGCGTGACGAAGAAGGACATTGAAGCCTTTGTGGCGAGCGGCGCCGGCACGGCTGGCGCGCTACAACCCAGCGCGCCCTACGTACCCAACCCTACCCAACCTGCACAATCGACCGCCGGCGCGCTCCAGCCCAGCGCGCCCCACGTACTCCCAACCGCGAAGCCGTTCGCGCCAGGCGAAAACGTGCGGATTGAGCCGATGGGCGTGATGCGCAAGAAGATCGCCGAACACATGGTGATGAGCCTGCGCACGTCGCCGCACGTGTACTCGGCGTACGAGGTGGACTTCGGCCGCATCGACGAGATTCGCACGAAGAAGAAGGCTGAATACGAGGCGGCCGGGCTGAAGCTGACGTACACCGCGTTTATCGCGAAAGCCACGGTGGACGTGATTCGGCACTTCCCGTTCACCAACGCCTCGATCGACGGTGACAACATCGTCTACAAACGCGACATCAACCTGGGGATCGCCGTCGCGCTGGATGCCGGATTGATCGTGCCGGTCATCAGGAACGCCGATGAGCGCAACATGATCGGCATGTGCCGCGCGATTCAGGATCTGTCGGGCCGCGCGCGCAGCAAGCAGCTGAAGCCTGAAGAAGTGCAGGGCGGGACGTTCACGATTACGAACCCCGGCATCTTCGGCGCCACGTTCGGGTTGCCGGTCATCAGTCAACCGCAGGTTGCGATCCTCGGTGTCGGCACCGTGGAAAAGCGCGTGGTGGTGGTGGACGACATGATCGCCATTCGTCCCATCTGCTATCTCACGCTCGGCTACGACCATCGGCTGATCGATGGGGCCGATGCCGGTCGGTTCCTCCAGGCGCTCAAGGAACGGTTGCAGAACTTCGAAGAGTCCTGGGTCTGACGCTTGCCGGGGTCCTTGGAGACGAGGCGTCCAGGAGTTGTTGATTACGCTGCCGGGCTTGAGTTGCAGGCGGCGTTAGTCGAGGAGCGCCGGGCCGGGACGATCAGCGACACGTTACTGCTGCTGCAACATCCGCCTGTCATCACCCTGGGCGTGAAGACACGCCAGGGGCCCAACCACATCGTCGCGTCCGAGGCGGAACTCGCGCGCGAGGGTGTGGTCGTGCACGAAACCGGGCGTGGCGGGGATGTCACCTACCACGGCCCAGGACAACTCGTGGGGTATCCCATCCTCGACTTGCGGCCCAACCGCTGCGATGTTCATCGATACGTGCGCGACCTGGAAGAAGTCCTGATCCAGGCATTGCGCGATTTCGGAGTCACCGGCACGCGCGTGCAGGGCCTTTCGGGCGTCTGGGTGGGCGAGGCCGGGAAGGAACGCAAGATTGCGGCGATTGGCGTGCGTATCAGCCGCTGGATTACGAGTCACGGCTTCGCACTGAACGTTGCCACGGACCTGCGTCACTTCCGGCTGATCGTTCCGTGCGGGATTGCTGACAGAGGCGTGACGTCGATTGAACAGGAACTCGGTCGCGGCGTGCCGATGGCCGAGGTCGAGGCCTCAGTCGAGCGCGCCTTTACTGCGGAGTTTGGAACACGTACGTAGGGCCGCCTGAACTTGAGGCGGCCAGTCACCCCAACGAGTTCAACACGTCTGTACGTTCCTGCGCGCTGAGCGACGGAACGATGCGCGCCTGAATCCGCCCGCCACCAAGGGTCAGGGGCATCAGGCACGCCAGACCCCGCAGTCCGAACTCGCCAGTGAGAATCGTCACGCCGGGCGTGTGGCAGCGGGTGCCGCTCAACAGCCCTTCCACAATCGGCGCGGTGGCTGCACCGATCGCGTATGGGCGAGGTGGCCACTGGGACGCGAGTTGCTGCGACAGGGCGCGCAGGCGATGGGCAGGCACGCGATCGGTCAGCAGCGACCCGCCGACCGTGGCAGCGGACCACGCGGCGACGAGCGCCGGCGGTCGCCCGCAGACGGTGACGCCGACATCAGCGCCTGATCCGTCACATTCAAGGCCCGCCAGCGCGCGGGCCGAGCCCGTCATCGCCGCAGCTGCGCTGCCCACGATGCGCTCGGGCGTCAGCCGGAGTTCACGCGCGGCGGCTTCCATCAGCCACGTCTGATTGGGACCTGCGAAGACGAACGGCCCAGCTGCACCTGCGGAGACCAGTCGCCGGACCAGTGCGAGTCCGCGGTCGCCGGTCCATTCGCCGTCGATGTGAGCGTCTGCGATCACAATCACGTCCGCGCCGACGGCAGCCAACACGTCGCCGATGCCCGACACTCGCGTGTCGTAACCCTCGATCGGTCCCGACTGCTGGATGTCGAGTGCCTTGCCGGCGGCAACTGCTGCGGCGTCATCGATGAGGCGGACATCCCGCACGCGCGCACGGCTCGCGAGGGCCTGGGCCACGCTGGCGCCGATGGGGCCAGCTCCGAGAATGGCAACGATCGACATCGGCAGAGATTCTATCGCCCATGCGATACTGGCACCCGAATGATTTCCGCCCACGAAGCACTCGAACGTCTGCGCGAAGGCAACCACCGGTTCCGGGACGATGGCACAACCAGTGAGGCGGTGACGGATCGGGCCCGGCGGCGGGAGGTGGCGGAAAGCCAGGAGCCGTTTGCGATTATCCTGGGCTGCTCGGACTCCCGGGTGCCGGCCGAGATCATTTTTGACCAGGGGCTTGGAGACCTGTTTGTCATCCGGGTGGCCGGCAACATTGTCGCGCCATCACAAATCGGGAGCGTGGAGTTCGCCGCCGAGCAGTTCGGCACGCGGCTGGTGGTGGTTCTGGGCCACTCGCGGTGTGGGGCGATCGTCGCGACCGTGGAGCAGCTGAAGCGGCCATTGCCCGACCAGTCGAGGAACCTCCGATCGATTGTCGACAGGGTGCGCCCCTCGGTGGAGCCGTTGCTCGCGACCAATCTTCGTGAGCGCCCTGATGAACTCATTCATGAGGCGGGCCGCGCGAACATCCGCATGTCGGTCAACCAGCTGCGGCATGGGTCCGAGGTTCTTGAACACCTCGTCCGGCACGATGGGCTGCTGATCGTGGGGGCCGAGTACTCACTGGAAACGGGCCGGGTCGACTTCTTCGATCTCTGATGGTCTGTCTTCCGCCGTCCGGTCCCACCCCGCGTTCGATCGAGGATCTCGGAGCGTGCCTGGACCATGTCCGGCGATCTCCGCGCGAGACCGGTGTGCTGGCGCTGATCGTCCGGCGGCCGAAGGTGGATGCCCGGGAGGTGATCGCTGAAGGCGAGTTGTCGCTGACGGACGGTCTGGTCGGAGACAGTTGGCGGTTGCGGGGGAGTTCGCGCACGGCCGATGGCGGCCCACATCCCAACATGCAGCTCAACCTGATGAACGCGCGGGTGATTGCAGCGATCGCTGGTCCGATGACGCGCTGGCCCCTCGCCGGAGATCAGCTGTTTGTGGATCTTGACCTCAGCCAGGACAACCTGCCGCCTGGCACCCGGCTGTCAATCGGCGAAGCCGTGATTGAGGTGACCGATCAGCCCCATACCGGCTGCGGGAAGTTCTCGGCGCGGTTCGGCCTCGACGCGCTGAAGTGGGTGAACTCGCCGGAAGGCCGCGCGCTCGGACTTCGAGGGGTCAACGCACGAGTGGTGACACCCGGTCGCATTCGCCAGGGCGACGTAATCCGGAGTAGCCGGGCTCTTATATCCCCTCGACGAGTACTTTGAATCCGCCGTAGGTCATCTTCTTCGAATCAAACGGCATGATCTCCGGATCGAAGTTGGCGATGCGCGGGTCTTCCATCACCTTCTTGTTCACCGCGTTCCGGTGCGCCTTCGACTTGTAGACAATCCACGAGAGGATCACGGTTTCGTTCCGCTTGGCCTTGGCGACCTTCGCAAACGATACGACACCTTTCACAGCCAGGTCGTCACCCGTCGTCTCGAAGTACGCCAGCGCGCCGTGATCGAGCCACACCTTGCTCGCCTTCTTCGCCAGCTTCTTGTACGCGGCAATGTTCCTGGTTGGGATTGGAATCAGAAATCCGTCAACGTATTTGGCCATGAGGGAATGGTAGATCAACCCGTGCGCCGCGCAAGCCAGTACAGCCCGGGAATCCACAACGAACCCCCGACGATCGCCACGAGCACCTGTGGCGAGAAGTGGAAGACGTCGAGTGCGGTGGCAGTGAGGTATGACACGGTGGCCTGAACCACCGCCAGGGCAAACAATTCGGCGGCAAAAACACGACCGCGAAATTCATCTGGGACATTCAGCTGCAGCAGCACGTTGCTCGAGACCCACAGGATGGATCCGAAGACGTGCGCAGCAATGACAGCCAGCGCGGCGATCCAGATCGTGGGCGAGATCCCAATCGAAGCGTAGCAGGCGCCCGCGGCGAGATACGCCGGGCCAATCATGCGGACCAGATTCCGTTGACGGGCCGCCAGGACGGAGACGATGAGCGACCCGGCCATCGCGCCAATACCCCGTGCCCCGTAGAGCACGCCGATGCCCGCGTCACTCGAATCGCCGATGCGGAAGACCCGGTCTCCAAACACCGTCAGCAGCAGCAACGCACCGCCCACCAGCGCCCAGCCTCCCTTCACCAGGGCGATACGCGCCACGTCCCGATGTGTGCGCATGTACGCCAGACCTTCGGCAACCCCCTTCAAACCAGCCGACGCACGTAGTCCAGCTGGCCTGGCCGGCACACGCATCTGCCAGAGGAAGACCGCCGACAGGAAATACGACGACGCGTTGATGAGGAACGCCGCATCGCGTCCAAGTGTGGCCGCCACGAGGCCGCCCAGAGACGCGCCGATGGCGAGCATCGCGGACCACGTCCCGGTCGAAATGGCGTTTGCGGCCACCAGGCGATCTCGCTCGACGATCGTGGGCACGGTCGCTGATCGCGCGGGTTCAAAGAAGCCACTCGCCGACACCATCACCGCCGTGACGACGTAGGCGAGCCACACCGTCTCGGGTGTGCGAACGAACAGCAGTCCGAGGACGGCCACACCGCGCGCGATGTCGGCCGCAATCATGATCTTCCGGCGGTCGAGCCGGTCGACCACCACGCCTGCGGCGGGGCCGACGATGGCGACCGGAAGCACCTGGAGGACCATGAGCAGAGCGACGGCCGTCGCCGACCCCGTCAGTTGAAACAGCAGCGCGAAGATGGCGACCGTGTTGAACCAGTCGCCGAGTTGACTGACGATCTGGCCGAACCAGAGGAAGCGGAAGTTCCTGTTCGTGCGGATGAGCGCGAGGAGGCTACGCAAGGACCCGCCGCAGGACGGCCTCGTCCACGTTCCGGCCAGTCACCATCACACCCACGCGTGCGCCTTCGAGCCCGAGACCGCCTTGCAGCAGTGCGCCGACACCGGTGGCTCCGGCGCCTTCGGCGATCAACCGCTCACGCCAGACGAGCGACCGCATGGCCGTTTCGATTGAGGACTCGGCCACAAGCGCGACGACGTCCACGAGATCGCGCACCACATCAAACGTCCGGCTCCCTGGCTCCAGGTTGCCCGCGAGGCCGTCGGCCAGGGTTGGATGGACCTCGACAGGTGTAATCTCACCGGCCGCCAGCGCCGCCGTGAACACCGGTGAGGCTTCAGCCTCCGCGCCGATCACGCGCACGCGCCGCATGTGGTCCTGGGCGACAAGCGCCGCACCGGCCAGCAGGCCGCCACCGCCCAGCGGCACCACGATGGCATCGAGATCGGGCCTGTCCTCGAGCATTTCCAGCGCGACCGTGCCCGCGCCGGCGATGACATCGGGGTGGTTATATGGCGAGATGTACATCGTGCCACTCGCCTCCGCATCGTCGCGCGCGCCTTGTTCGGCGGCGTCGTAGTCGGCTTGCTCGATGAGTTGTGCGCCGTTGGCCACCAGCGTCTTGCGCTTGGCCTCAGGCGCAGTCTTCGGGACGTGGACGCGGAGTGCGATACCCAGGTCGCGCGCGGCCAGTGACATGGCCACGCCGTGGTTGCCGGCAGAGGCGGTGACCACCTCATTGACGCCAGGATGGTTGGCGCGCAGCTGCATCAGGGCGTTGTAGGCGCCGCGGATCTTGAACGATCCGCCGGGTTGGACCGATTCGAGCTTGATCCAGACCTCGGCCTGACAGCGGCCGGAGAGCCATGCGGACCTGAGCAGGGGCGTCCGGCAGACACGAAGCCTGCGGGCTGCGGCTTCGACGTCGTGCCGGTTCATAATCGCATTATGCACATATGGACGACCGCCGCGCCGCCCTTCCACAAAAACGGATACATCGTGGCCTGTGAAGACACGCGGGAAGCCGTGCTGATCGATCCGGGTGATGACGTCTCGGAACAGCTGCGCGTGGTGAAGCGCGAGGGCGTGGCGGTGAAGATGATCCTGCTGACCCATGCGCACCTCGACCACGTGACCGGGGTCGGTCCTGCCAAAGATGCGCTTGGTGTGGATGTGTGGCTGCACCGGGACGACCTGTTTCTGTATGAGCGCACGGCCGAGCAGGCACGCATGTTCGGGTTGCAGGCCGTGCAGCCGCCGCCGCCGGATCGGTTCTACGCGCCCGGCCAGAAGCTGGCGTTCGGGAACCTCGTGGTCGAGGTGACCCACACCCCGGGGCACTGTCCGGGAGGTGTGTGTCTGGCGATTGGCCGTCAGGGTCAGCCGGAACGGGAGTTGTTTGTCGGGGATACGCTGTTTGCGGGGTCAATCGGCCGCACGGACTTGCCCGGCGGCAACTTCGACACGCTGATCGCGTCGATCAGGACCGGGTTGTTCGCCTATCCGGACGACACCGTCGTGCACTCAGGGCATGGCCCCGACACAACTATCGGCGAGGAGCGCCGAAGTAACCCGTTCCTCAGATAATCGGAGCAGACGGACCTTAGTCCGTCTGATGACCGCCGGGCTGAAGCCCGGCGGCTCCCAACTCAGTCTTCGGTGACCGTGAACGTCACGCGTCCGACCCCGAGAATGTCGCCGGCGCGGAGCACGGCGCGTGCGGTGGGGGTGCCGTTGACCGAGGTGCCGTTGGTGCTGCCGAGGTCTTCCATCACGAGCTGACCAGTGACGTCGGCGGTCAGTCGGCAGTGCAGGCGTGACACCAGCGGCGCGTCAAAGACGAAGTCCGCCTGCGCGCCACGCCCAATCGTTTTCATCACGCCCGACGTAATGCGTACGATCCGTGGCGTTTCGTCGTGTGTCTGCAGAATCCATCCGGCCATGTCGCAGGAGAGTGTACCTGAGCTCGGAGGCGATTTTCGAGCGGCTCCGGGCTCACTTCTTCTTCAGCACTTCCTGAAGCCACGCAATCAGCGGGTCGGTGATCGCCGGAGAGACGTTTTTGTCCGGGAGCGATCCATATTCATCCACCTCGCCTGTAGCCGCCGGGACCAGCAGGTGATTCACACCTGGCACGAGGACCTTGCGAACGGTGCGGGAGGCTTCTCCCTTTCGCGCCTGGCCCATCTTTTCGAGCGCGTCGGCCTGCGCTGGAGGAATCTGGGTGTCGAGTGTGCCCTGAATGATGAAGATCGGCTGGTTGGTGCGGCGCATGGTGTCGGCCGGGTTGTACGACAGCCAGCTCCTGAACCACAGTGTGTCTGCCTGACGCCGGAGCTCGGGCGGTACCGTCTCCCAGCCTTTGCCGGTCATCACGGCGTCCATCAGGCGGTTCTGAAGGGCGACCTTCTCGCGCTTCGAGTCTTCAGATTCGTTCGCGCGATTGAGAGCGTGCTGTTGCTGGGCGAGTGTGATGCCGCGTCCGGTGTCGCCTGGCGCTGCCAGCAGGCCAATCGCGCGGATGTCACCGCGGGCCCGGCCCGCCAGAAGCATCGCAACAGCGCCGCCCTCGGAGTGGCCGACAAGCGCCACGCGGTCTTTGTCGATGCCGCGCCGCTGGCGCACCCAGTTGAGCACCGCGCGGGCGTCCTCGGCGTACGCGTCGAGCGATGTACTTTCGATCCGTCCGCCACTCTGGCCGACGCCGCGTTTGTCGTACCGCACGACGAAAAAGCCGGCGTCCGAAAGGCGGCCCGCGACCTGGCCGAGGATCGGAATGCCGAACACCGTTTCGTCGCGGTCCTGCGGACCGGAACCGGAGAGGAGAATGACGACCGGGGCCTTCTCGACGAGGCCGGTCGGCGGGGTGATCGTGGCCGCCAGATTAAATCCGTTGGCGGGAATGAAGAGTTCCTCGTCCCTGGGATGACTGTAGCTGTCGAGCCGTGCCAGGACCGTGCTCAAGTCGTCCCGTACGACCGAGAGGGAGGCCACCGGAATCGTCAGTCGCGCCAGGCGGCCGCGGGCATCAATCCAGACCTCCACATTCAGGGGCCCGCCAGGGTTGGGAAACACGAGGTCGAACTGGCGCAATTCGTGGCGGGTGGTGGGGGTTTCTATGCGGCGCGGCGTGATGCGTTCGACGCGGACTGCCAGCTCCGCCTGCGGCGCGACGTAGACCGGGATGGTGCCGCCGACCGCCGTGTTCTGCAATCGCAGCGCGAGCGCTTCGTAGGCGGAGTAGAAGTTGTTCGGCAAGGCGACCGTGGCCGTTGACACCTTGTGCGACAACGTCCCCTGCTGGCCGGTCTGCACGATGGCGGACGTGGCCTCATTGTCCGCAAATGTGGTCTTCAACGACATTGGCTGACCGCGCATCTGGCCGTTGATCTCGAGCGACTGGGGCTGCCAGTCGGTCGCGTATTTTGCGATGAAGGTGTCGAACGACAGGTTGAGTGGTGCGTCCGAGGTACCCGAGGCGGTAATGGTCCATCCGTCCGGTCCAAGGGTCACCGAGGAGTGCTCGGCGCCAATGCGTTGTCCCCGGATGAAGACCGTAAAATCCGCTTCGCCGGTCGCCGCGTTCTGTGCGTGCATCGACGATGTCGTGAGGCCCGCCGAGATGACGACGAGCAGTGCCAGACTAGAATGACTCAGCCACTGTTTCATGACGCTCCAGTATCGCACCATGTGGACCGACGTCAGCACCCGCGGGCGCCTCGCATTCGAGGGGCCGGACGCCGCGTCGTTCCTCCACGCGCTCGTGACTAATGACGTCGCGGGCCTTGCGGTTGGCCGGGGGGCGTACGCGGCCTGGTTGACGCCCCAGGGGCGGATGATCGCTGACCTGCGATTGCTGCGGACCGGGACCGGCATTCTCGCCGAGGTGCCGGCGGGCCTCGCCGCCGGCCTGCAGGCGCGTTTCGATCAGCTGATCTTTTCGGAGGACGTGCGTGTGACCGACATCTCTGCGTCCACCCGCGCCGTGCTTGTGGCCGGACCGGACGCGGCCGCGGCCATGGCGTCGGCGACCGGTGCCGACGAGACGGCCGTGGAGGCCCTCCCTGTGCTCGGCCACCTGACTGTCGGGGACTTCAGGGTGATTCGGGCCGACGACACCGCGCTGCCGACCTTCGAGGTGTGGATGCCCGCAGAAAAGACGTCGGGAGGTTTTTCCGGGGCCAGTTTTCCTGAGGAAATCGCGACTCCGGAAAAACCTCCCGACGTCTTTTCTGCCGTCGACGCGCTGCGCATCGAAGCGGCGCGGCCGCTCTTCGGGGTGGATATGACCACGGACACCATTCCTCTGGAAGCCGGCCTGCTCGACCGGGCCATCAGCCAGACCAAAGGCTGCTACGTCGGCCAGGAGGTCATCGTCCGAATCCTGCACCGGGGCGGCGGCAAGGTGGTGAAGCACCTGATGCAACTGACCTTTGATCCGGCCGTGACCGTCGTTCCCGTCGCGGGCACAGAGCTCTTCGCAGAGGGCAAGCCGGTGGGGGTCGTCACGAGCGCGGCGGTCAGCCCGTCCACGGGGCGCGTCCTTGCGCTCGGGTACGTGCACCGTGACGTGGCCACGCTGGGGCAGACGGTGCGCCTCGGCGACGGCGCCGAAGCCACGCTTACCACCTTCGCAGGCTGACCCTTGACTCAGCCCCCGTGTTACCCTCGTTTGTCGATGCTGCCGATCACTGAATTCATCCTCCGCAACTACAAGAATTTCAACTCGCGGGCGACGCGGGATGCGTTTCTCGCCTACCACCGCCACATCGAGGCGGGCGGCAGAATGTTCTGGGCCGTCGCCGGCGCGATGTCGTCGGCGCAGCTGGGGATCACGATGGCCCCCGCGATCCGCGAAGGGCTGATTCACGGTCTGTCGGTGACCGGCGCGAACCTTGAAGAGTCATTGTTCCGGCTCGTCGCGCACGACAGCTACAAGGACTTCCCCGAATACCGCTACTTTACGAAGCAGGACGACACCCGCATTCTGAACGACCGCATGCGCCGTGTGACCGACACCTCGATTCCGGAAGACGAGGCGTTCCGCGCCGTCGAGAAGTACATCGTGCCCATGTGGAAAAACGCCAGCGCGTCCGGACAGCGGCGCTTCTGGCACGAGTACTTCTACGAGCTGATCACCACCATCGACAAGAGTCTCTATCAGGGGAACCCGGAGGAGTCGTGGCTGCTCGCCGCCGCCAGGGCGAATCTGCCGACCGTGGTGCCCGGCTATGAAGACTCGACGTTCGGCAACATCTTCGCCGCGCACGTGAAGGTCGGCGACTGCACGGCCAGTATCGCGAAGTCGGGCATCGAGTACATGGGCGAGTTCTACGACCAGTACCAGCAGCTCTCCGAGGGACCGGGCGTCGGCTTCTTCCAGATCGGTGGCGGCATCGCAGGTGACTTTCCGATTTGTGTCGTGCCGTCGCTCAAGTACGACATGGAGGCAGCGGCGAAGCCGTGGGCGTATTTCTGTCAGATTTCGGACTCCACCACGTCGTACGGCTCGTACTCCGGTGCGACGCCGAACGAAAAGATCACGTGGGACAAACTGACGGAAGACACGCCGATGTTCGTCATTGAGTCCGACGCGACGATCGTGGCGCCGCTGATGCTCAGCGCGCTGCTTGAGTGCAAACGGCACCCGAAGGACGCGGCGGCGCTCATCGCCAGCAGTGGATTCGCCGGCTGACATGTCCACGCTGGCAGGGTGGGGCCGGCTGCCGGAACCGGGGACCGAAGTCCTCGACGAAGATCTCGAACGCCTGACCGAAGGCGCCGCACTGACGCGCGGTCTTGGTCGCTCCTATGGCGACTCCTCACTTCCAGCCACACCCGGCGATCGGGTCGCCGGATCGAAGCTCGCCACCCGCATCCTCGCATTCGACCCTGCCACCGGCATCATGCGCGCGGAGGCCGGACTCAGCCTCGTCGATCTCATCCGCCTGATGCTGCCGCGGGGGTGGTTCCCGCCGGTGGTGCCGGGCACCAAGTACGTGACGCTCGGCGGCATGGTCGCCAGCGACGTCCACGGAAAGAACCATCACGTCGAAGGCTGTTTCGGGCGGCACGTGCGGTCCCTCCGCATCCGCCTGGCCGACAACTCCATCGTGTCGTGCGACGCGACGATGCATGCGGACCTGTTCTACGGCAGCATCGGCGGCATGGGCCTCCTCGGCCACATTCTTGAGGTGGAGTTTGTCCTTCACGCGGTGCCGTCCCAGTGGATATGGATGGAGCGCGAACGGGTGCCCGACATCGACGCGTACCTCACCAGCCTTGAGCGCGCCGCGAAGACGTGGCCGATGACCATGGGTTGGATCGACTGCGTGAACCGCGGGGCGTCGATGGGCCGGGGCGTGCTGATGGCCGGCCGCTGGGCGACGCACGAGGAGGCCGGGACTACGCCGCCAAAGGAGAAAGGCGACAAGGCCCTGCCCATTGAGCTGCCCAACTGGGCGCTCAACCCGATCACGGCGGGACTCTTCAACTCGGCGTATTACTGGATGCACCTGCAGCGACTGGTCACGAAGGCCGTGTCGCCCGAGACGTTTTTTTTTCCGCTCGATGCCATCCTCGACTGGAACAAGGGCTACGGGTCACGTGGCTTCACGCAGTACCAGTGCGTCATCCCGAGAGCCGCCGGCGCACCGGCCGTGCGGGAGTTTCTCGACCGGTTGACGAAACTCGGCGCAGCGTCGCCGTTGTGTGTCATCAAGGACTGCGGGCCGGAGGGGAAGGGCGTGTTGTCGTTTCCACTCGAAGGCACCTCAATCGCGGTGGATATGGCCGTCACGCAGGACACCCAGCGCATCGTGGATGGCCTGAACGAGTTCCTCGTCTCCACCGGTGGTCGCATCTACCTCACCAAGGACCGCTTCACCCGGCCGGACCACTTCAGGGCCATGGAACCCAGGCTGCCGGCATTTGAAGCGCTCCGGGCGAAGTGGGATCCACAGCGACGCCTGCGCAGTGCACAGTCGCGTAGACTCTTCGGGGATAAAACATGAAAGTCGTCGTGTTCGGCGGAACAGCAGGCATCGGCCGCGCCGTGGCCCAGCAACTAGCGGCGCGCGGCGATCGCGTCTGCCTGCTCGGGCGCACGGAATCCGATCTCGCAAAGAGTGTGGCCGACCTCATCGCGCGCCACCCCTCCCAGACGCCCGCGTCGTTCGCCATCTGTGACCTGGAGAAGCCGGAGACGTTTGCATCCGCCCTCGATGAGGCCGACCGCGCGCTTGAGGGATTTGAGGCGGTCGTGGTGACAGCCGCGATGTTCGCGACCCAGGACGCGCTCGAGAAGGACGTGGAGCTGACGCGGCTTCTCACGACCGCGAACTACGCCAATACAGTCACGTTCTGCGAACACGCCCGCAAGCGGTTGCTCGCGCGTGGTGGCGGTTGGCTGACGGTCGTGTCATCGGTGGCGGGCGACCGCGGTCGAAAGCCTGTGGCGATCTACGGATCGAGCAAAGCCGGACTCTCAACCTACCTGGAAGCGCTCGACCACAAGTTCCGGGAACAGCATCTCTGGGTGCTGTGCGTGAAGCCCGGCTTTGTAAAGACGGGCATGACGGCCGGTCTCAAGCCGCCCCCATTCGCGGGTGAGCCACTGCAGGTCGCGCGCGACATCGTGCGGGCGATGGACGCCAAAAAGCCTCTCATCTACACTCCCGGCATCTGGCGGCTGGTGATGCTGATTATCCGGCATCTCCCTCGCGTGGTCATGCGCAAGATCGGCTTCTGATTCGGAGAACTTATGAACATTCGACGTGGTGTGGCGCTCGGCGTACTGATCCTCTCGTCTGTCACGGCAGCCGCCGGTGCGCAGGCACCCCCGGCCCTGCTGGCCGACCTCGACAAACGCATCGCGGCCTCCGAGCCGCTCCTGCTCGAATGGCGACGCCACCTGCACCAGCACCCCGAATTGTCGAATCGTGAGGTCGAGACGGCGAAGTTCGTGGCCGAGAAACTTCGCAGCTTCGGACTTGAGCCACAGACCGGCGTGGCCCGCCACGGCGTGGTCGCTGTGCTGACGGGCGGACGGCCAGGTCCGATGGTCGCGCTCAGAGCCGACATGGACGGCCTGCCGGTGCGCGAAGAGACCGACGTGCCGTTTGCCAGCAAGGCGACAGGCGAATACGAAGGGAACACCGTCGGCGTCATGCACGCCTGTGGACACGACACCCACGTCGCGATGCTGCTCACGGCGGCAAAAGTGCTCTCCGAGATGAAGGACCGTCTGCCCGGCAGTGTGAAGTTCATCTTCCAGCCCGCCGAAGAAGGTGCGCCCGCAGGAGAAACGCCGGCCGGTGCCGAGGCGATGGTCACCGCGGGCGTCATGAAGGGCGTGGACGCCGTGTTCGGCCTTCACGTCTTTGCGAACATTCCCACCGGGTCCCTCACCTATCGAAGCGGGCCGTTCATGGCCGCTTCCGATCAGTTCAGCATCACCGTCCGCGGACGCCAGACGCACGGCGCCACCCCCTGGCGCGGCATCGATCCCATCGTCGTCGGCTCCCAGATCGTCGTGGCGCTCCAGACGATCGTGAGTCGCGGGGTGGATATCACCGCACTGCCCGCCATCGTGACCGTGGGGCAGTTTCAGGCCGGCGTGCGGAACAACATCATTCCTGACAGCGCGCGGCTGGTCGGCACCATCCGGACGTTTGATGATGGGATGCAGGCGGACATTCATGCGAAGGTGACCCGCATTGCCGAAAACGTGGCGGAGGCCGCGGGCACCACGGCGCAGGTGACGATCACCAAGGGGTATCCGGTCACCGTGAATCATCCGGCGTTGACGGCGCGCATGCTGCCCACGCTTGAGCGGGTGGCGCCGGGCGCGGTGAAGCAGTCGGAACTCATCACCGGTGCCGAAGACTTCACGTATTTCCAGCGTCAGGCTCCTGGGCTGTTCGTGTTTCTGGGCATCACGCCCCCTGCCCAGGTCGGCAAGGCACCGCAGAATCACTCGCCGCTGTTCGTGGTGGACGAGAAGGCCCTGCCCACCGGCGTGCGCGCGCTGGCCCATCTGGCGGTTGACTACATGACAGGCGCCGGCGCGGGCGTCAGCAGGTAACATCGGGACATGAATCCCAGCCGACTGGTCGCCGTCGTCGTCGCCTCGTGCATCGGCCCGGTGCTGGCGGCGTCCGTTCCGAACATTGTGCCGGCGCAGGCCAGGCGGATGTTTGTGTCGGTGACCGATTCGAAGGGCGCACCTGTCGCCGGGTTGACGGCCTCCGACTTTGTCGTACGCGTTGCCGGCAAGGACGCGACGGTCGTCACTGTGGCGCCTGCGACCGAGCCGCTGTCGGTGGTTGTCATCCCTTCGGGTTTCCGCCAGTCCTCGATTTCCGACGCGCGCGCGGCTCTGCGGGCGGTCATCGCCGCGGTCCGCAACGTGAATCCTGAATCACGCGTTGGTCTCATGGTGGGCGATGGCGGCACGCCGCCGTCGATGCGCGCGGTCTCGGAGCGGGCAGACATGCTGGACCGCGAGGTGTCACGCTTCTTTGAAAGTCCCAATACCGCGCTGCTCGACAGCATTCTTGTTGCGTCCCAGACCCTCGGTGCGGACCCCGGCCGGCGACGCGTCATTCTGGTGTTGTCCCTCGGCTCCGGCGGTGACGGCGGTCTGACGCCGTTGCGGATTGGTCGCGCCGTGCGGGATGCCGACGCGTCACTGTGGGTGGTCGAGGTCGGCGGCTTCGACCGGGATCTCGGGTCGCCTGAGGGGCGAGTCTTCTCGGAGATCACGAAGGCGAGCGGCGGACGACGGGAGGCGTCCTCGATTCCCACGCTGCCATCCGCGCTTGAGAACATCGTGTCCGTGATTGGCGCCCAGTATGCCCTGACGTACGAGCCGCCAATGGCCGGCGAGGTCTCGATGGTCGGTGTGCGAAAAAGTGGGTTGTCGGTGTTCGCGCCCGTCTGGGCCGGCACCAATCTGGCGAATCGCTAGGATCTGGTCAACAGCTCGACCAGCCCCCGGTCCGCTTCCGGCAGGTCCAACGTCTGCAACTCTGCCCGGGTCACCCAGCGCATCTCCTGTCCGAGCAGTGCCCGCGGCTCATCGCTAATCGTCGTTTCGAAGAAGTGAAGCCGCACTGTTCGTTGGGGATAGGCGTGTTCGACGGTAAACACCTCGCGGCCAATGGTCGATCGCGTGCCAAGTTCCTCGACGAGCTCTCGTTGGAGGCACGCGGTAAGTGATTCGTCCGGATCACACTTGCCGCCCGGGAACTCCCAGGCGCCCGCAAGATGTGTGCCCTCCAGGCGGCGCGTCATCAGGAATCGACCGTCGCGCTCAATCACCGCGGCGGTGACGACAATGACCGCGGTCGTCACTGCCTGCCCGCCCTGCTCGGTTGCAGTCCGGCAAGCAGGACGACGAGAATGAGTCCGAACATGTCGCGAGTCTACCCGGCCCTCTCGGGCCTGGCCATTGTTATTGTCATTGCGGCGACGCCGAGTGGCGGGCACTGACGCTCTCGCCTGTTGCGCAGAGCCCGCTCGACTGGCACGCCGGTGGCTACCTGTTCGTGCTTGCCGCGGTCCATTCGCTGCCGCTCTGGATTGACAGCCTGTGGGGCACGTCCAGGATCTTCCGGCCGGTTGCCGTGCGTGTAGTTCTGGCGGGACTGGCGTTCGCAGCCATTCTCATCCTCCGCAGCCGTCAGTCGCTGGACTTCATCTACTTCCAGTTCTGAGTTTCAGAAAGGCGGGCGCTGATTTGCACCCCCGCTTCATCGGGCACTGCCCGCAGAGCGGCTTGCGCGCCGGGCAGACCGTGGCGCCGAGATCCATCAGCGCCTGGTTGAAGTCGAAGACGTGTTTGTGGGGCAGGACACACTCAGACACCTCCCACAGACGCCGGATCATCGCGTGGCCTTTGGGCTCACCCTTGGCGACAAACACGCGATACAGCACCCGCGCGACGTTGGTGTCGAGAATGGCGGCGCGTTTGCCAAACGCAAAACTCATCACCGCCCCGGCCGTATATCGTCCGATGCCCTTGAACGACAACAGGGTCTCTTCGTCGCCGGGCAGTTCGCCACCGTACTTTGCCACGGCCTCGCGCGCGATCGCCTGCAGCCGTCGTGGACGGATGTTGTAGCCCAGTGGACGCCACGTCTGCACCACATCGTCTTCTGCGGCATCGGCGAGCGCTTCGAGGCTGGGAAATCGTTCCAGCCACTCGTGATACTTCGGCAGCACTCGGTCCACCTGCGTCTGCTGCAGCATCACCTCGGAGACGAGGATGTGATACGGGTCGTCGGTCTCGCGCCACGGCAAGGACCGGCCGTTCGCGCGATACCACGTCAGCAACCGGCGGCGGAACCATTGACGACGAGGGGGTGTGGGGAGGGGCGGCGGTCGTTTCACGCACCCGTATTGTAGGGGGCCTATAATTGGCGGACGCGATGAAGATCTACACGAAGACCGGCGACCTGGGCGACACGGGACTTTTTGACGGCACTCGCGTCAGCAAGGCCGACCCTCGTGTTGATGCGTATGGCGAGGTGGATGAACTCAACGCCTGGCTCGGCATGGTGCGCGCCAACGGGGTCGATGATGAGATCGGCGCCTGTCTGGAGCAGCTGCAACGGGACTTGTTTGCAGTCGGGTCCACACTGGCTGACCCGCGCCACAAGATTGCCAGGCGCGTCGAAAAGGCCCTCATCACCGAGGCCGATATCGAGCGCCTCGAAGGCTGGATCGACACGTTCGAGAAGGAACTGATGCCGCTGACGCGCTTCATTCTCGCCGGCGGGTCGAAAGCCGGGGCGGGCTTGCATGTCGGGCGCACGGTCTGTCGCCGCGCTGAACGTCGCATGGTCGCGCTCGGTGACGGAGAGGTCGATCCGGTGGTCCTGATTTTTGTGAACCGGTTGTCCGATCTGCTGTTTGTGATGGCGCGCCTCGTCAACGCCCGCGCCGGTATTCCCGAAACCGAGTGGTAACGTCCCAGGCCTACCCCGTCTGCCTTGAGCTGGCGAGGTCTCACTACGAAAACTTCCCGGTGGCCTCCTGGCTCATGCCGAAGGCTGCGCGTCCACACATCGCGGCCATCTACGCGTTTGCGCGCATCGCGGACGACTTCGCCGACGAGGGGATACGTACGCCGGAGGAACGACTGGATCTGTTGGACGCCTGGGCACGGCGCCTTGATGAGGCTGCCGAGGGGAGGATGACGCCGACCGGGAACGTGCCGCATGACGCGGTGTTCGTCGCGCTGGCGGCCACGCTGGGCGCCATCGGTGCCGGCGCACCGACGCTGCCGGGTCTTCATGTTCGTGGTGGTCTTCATGCACTGCTGGCGGACCTGCTCTCCGCCTTTCGTCAGGATGTGACGACGACCCGCTATGAGACGTGGGATGACGTGCTCGACTACTGCCGGCGGTCGGCGAATCCGGTCGGCAGGCTGCTGCTGATGGTCACGGGACATCCGAGTCCCGCCGCCAACATCAAGTCGGACGCTGTGTGCACGGCGTTGCAGTTGACGAATTTCTGGCAGGACCTCGCGGTGGATTGGTCACGGGGGCGTCTCTACGTGCCGCTGGAAATCATGCGTGCGCACGGGGCCGATGTGGCTGACCTTGACCGCGGTGTGTTGTCGCCGGCGTGGCGCGAGGTGATGCGCGACGTGGGGGGGCGCACCCGCCACTTGTTTGATGCTGGTCGCAAGGTGCCGGATCACGTTACCGGCCGTTTGAAGCTGGAGTTGCGTGTGACCTGGCTTGGCGGCTCCCGAATCCTCGACCGGCTCGTCGAAGCGGATTACGATGTCTTTTCCCGGCGACCGACCCTGTCCAGACGTGATGCGCCCGGCATCCTCATGGATGCGGTGACGTGGCGGGCTCGAAGTTGACGCCATGACTCGGAACACCTCCTTCTACTATTCGTTTCTTGTGCTGCCCAAGGCCGAACGCCAGGCGATCACCGCCGTGTTCGACGTGTGCCGTGCGATTGATGATGCGGTGGACCTGGAGACGGAGCCGGCGCGTGCACAGGCCGCGCTTGATGGGTGGCGGACCGAAGTGGCACGCATTTTCGGCGGAGTCGCGCCCGAAACGCCGCAGGGGCGGGCGCTTCAGCCGTTTGTGGCCCGGTTCAACCTGCCGAAGGTGCAGTTTGAGGCGTTGATTGACGGTGTCGGCATGGATGCCACCCCGATGCGCTTTCAGACGTTCGGCGAACTGGAACCGTACTGCCATCGTGTCGCGTCGTCGGTCGGCCTGATGTGTGCAGAGATCTTCGGCTATCAGGATCCGCAGGTTAAGCGCTACGCGACGGACCTGGGTGTGGCGTTGCAGCTCACGAACATCCTTAGAGATGTCGCTGTGGACTATCGCCGGGGCCGGTTGTACCTGCCGCTTGAGGAACTGGCGCGGGCAGGCTGCACCGAGGACGACGTCCGCCGGGAAGTGGAGCGGTCAGGGGGCGGTGTGCAGTCTGCGGCGGTGAAGACGGCGCTGCGGAATCATGCGGCCCGTGCCCACGAATATTTTGCCCGCGCTCGTGCGGCGCTGCCGACGCAGGATGCGCGCCGGTTCATCGCGGCGGAAATCATGCACGGCGTGTATTTCGACTTGCTGCGCCGCATCGAAGATAGGGACTACGACGTGTTCTCCGACCTCGCGAGGGTGTCCAGACCCACGCAGGCGGTGATTGCCGCACGCACATGGTGGCGACTCCGTTAGGGCCCCCTGAACACGTGGGGCGTCCTCAAGAAGTAGGGCGTCCTGAACTTGAGGACGCCATCTCGGCCGACGTGGTGGTCATCGGCGCCGGGTTCGCAGGGCTGAGTGCGGCGGTGCGGCTGGCCGGCGCGGGACTCAAGGTCGTGGTGCTTGAGGAAGCGCCGCGGCTGGGTGGCCGGGCCACGTCATTTACCGACAAGACCACAGGCGACCACATCGACAACGGGCAGCATGCGCTGTTTGGGTGTTATCGCGAGACGTACGCCTTTCTTCGCGCGATTGGCACGGACGCGCTCGCCCCTCTCGACCCGAAGCTGTCACTGGTGATGGCGGACACGACAGGCCGCAGGGCGGCCCTGTCGTGTCCGCCGTTGCCGGCGCCGATGCACCTGATGGCGGGCGTCCTCGCGTGGAGTGCGTTGCCGCTCGCGGACCGGTGGTCCACGGCGAAGATGGCTCCGTTTCTGCGCCAGGCGCGGAAACGGGGCGCTGCGGCTGCTGCCGCTGAGGTGCCGGAGCACCTTACTGTGGCGGCGTGGTTGTCGTCGATGGGGCAGGGACCCGTGGTGCGGGAGTGGTTGTGGCACCCGTTGGCGCTGGCGGCGCTCAATCAGTCGCCGGAGGTCGCCGGTGCCCGCGCGTTCGCGCGGGTGCTCGGTGAGTTGTTCAGCGCCGAGGCGGATGCCTCGGCGCTTGGGGTGCCGACGGTGCCGCTCGACGCGTTGTACGCCGAGCCCGCCGCGCGCTTCGTCAAAGCGCGCGGCGGGCGGGTGCTGCGTCGCACGCCCGCGCGCCTGTCCGCGGAAAAGACGTCGGGAGGTTTTTGGGTAGCCACTACCCTGAAAAAACCTCCCGACGTCTTTTCCGCTCCAGCCGTCATCTGCGCTGTGCCCTGGCACGCGCTCGGGGCCCTGTGGCCTGACAGGCCTCCAGAGGGCATGGCCCCTATCATCAGTCAGGTCAATGAGTTAGCGTCAGAGCCAATCGTATCGGTGAACCTCTGGTTCGACCGGCCGGTCCTGACGGACCGGCAGGTCGGGCTCGTCGGGACCCACTTTCATTGGGCATTTGGAAATGACGTCGGGTGTCTTTTTCGCCAGGAGACCGGTGGAAAAGACACCCGACGTCATTTCCGGGTTGCGATGGTCGCGAGCGGCGCTCGCGACCTGCTGCGACAGGACAACGACGCCCTGGTCGCACTGGCCGAGCGTGAGCTCGGCCAGTGCGTCCCGGGCGCCCGCAGTGCGCGGCGCACGCACGCCCTCGTCGTGCGTGCGCCGCGCGCGACGTTTTCGGTCGCGCCGGGTGCCCCGGCGCGACCGGGCACGGTTACGCCGGTGCCGGGCCTGTTCCTGGCTGGTGACTGGACCGACACCGGTCTGCCCGGCACCATCGAGGGCGCCGTGCGATCCGGACACGCAGCGGCAGCCGCGGTTCTGCGCGGCCGCTGACGCCTGCGCTCCGATACACTCGTTCCGTGACGACCTCAGTCATCGTCCACTACCAGGAGATCACGCTTAAGGGGCGGAATCGCATCTGGTTCATCAATATGCTCGTGCGCAACATCCGGACGGTGTTGGCCGACCTGGATGTGGAGGACGTGTGTGCGTTGTCGGGCCGCATTGAGGTGCGTCTGGCCTCCGACACCCACTGGGATGAGGTGCGCGCGCGGTTGCTGCGAATCCCCGGCATCGGCCATTTTGCCAAAGCCGTCATGGTGCCGGCCACCGTCGAGGCGATGGCCGCCGCCGCCATTAACGGCATGCGCGGACGAACACCCGTACCCTTCCGGATCAAAGTCCACCGCGCGGACAAACGATTTCCGCTTGACTCGCCGGCGATCGAACGCCAGGTTGGCCAGCGTGTGATCGACGCACTCGACTGGCCCGTGGATCTGAAACATCCGGAGCTTGTTGTGCGCATCGACGTACTGATGACCGACGCCTATGTCTTTGTCGATCGCGCCGTGGGCACGGGCGGACTGCCCGTCGGTTCCGGCGGCAAGGCGGTCTGTCTGTTGTCCGGCGGGATTGACTCGCCGGTCGCTGCGTGGCGCCTGATCAGGCGCGGCGTGCGTGTCCAGCTCGTGCACTTTCACTCCTACCCGATCCTGAACGACACGTCGCAACAGAAGGCGCGCGAGCTGGCGGCGGTGCTGACGCGGTATCAGCTCAAGACACGGCTGTATCTCGTGCCCTTTGGTGCGTTTCAGCAGCAGGTGGTCGTGTCCGTGCCTCCGGAACTCCGTGTCGTCATCTACCGGCGCATGATGGTGCGGCTCGCCGAACGGATTGCGCTCCGGGTGAAGGCGGACGCGCTGGTCACCGGCGAAGTGGTGGGCCAGGTCGCGTCCCAGACCCTTGAAAATCTCAGGGCCATTGACGAGGCGGCCACGTTGCCGATTCTGCGGCCGCTCGTGGGGACCGACAAGGACGTGATTACGCGGGACGCCATCAGTATCGGCACCTATCCGACGTCGATCATCCCGGACCAGGATTGCTGCACGTTGTTCACGCCGCGGCGTCCGGCCACCCGCGCGGCCCTCGACACCGTGCGGCGGGCCGAGGCGGGGCTCGACCTCGAGACGCTCATGACAGAGGCGTTGTCCGGTATCGTGATAGAGGAAACCCGGTTCCCGGGCACCGTGACCGGGAATGATAAGATGCGGCGGCTTTTGACGCGAGGGGAGACCGCGACATGAAGATTTCAGCAGGCAAACTGGCGGGGATGAAAGCCGTCGCCGACACTCGCGGCGTTATCGCTGCGGCGGCGATGGACCAGCGCGGCTCGCTCCAGAAGGCTCTTGCCAAGGACAGCGGCAAGCCGGTGACCGACGCGATGATGGAGGAGTTCAAAGGCCTCGTCACTGAAGTGCTGACGCCCCACGCCTCCGCCATCCTGCTCGACCCTGAATGGGGCATCGGTCCGTCCAAGCGGCGCGCCAAAAACGCCGGCCTGTTGATGGCCTACGAAAAGACCGGCTACGACGCGGCCACACCCGGACGGCTGCCGGATCTGCTTGATGTCTGGTCCGTGCGCCGCCTGAAGGAAGCCGGCGCCGACTGCATCAAAATTCTGCTGTATTACACGCCGTTTGACGCCAAACCCGTCAACGAACTGAAGCACGCGTGGGTCGAGCGTATCGGCGACGAGTGCCGCGCAAACGACATTCCGTTTTTCCTGGAGTTCGTCGGCTACGAAGAGGGTGCTGACGAAAAGGGGCTGGCGTACGCGAAGCGGAAGCCTGACGTCGTGACTGGCGCGATGGCGGAGTTCACGAAGGACCGGTACGGCGTGGACGTCATGAAGGTCGAGATTCCCATCAACATGAAGTTCGTCGAAGGCGCCGCCGCCAACACGACGGGTGAAGTGGCGTACACGCGGGACGAAGCGAAGAAACTCTTCCTGAAGGCCGCGGAGGCGTCGACCAAGCCGTTCATCTACCTCTCGGCCGGCGTCAGCAACGCCGAGTTCACCGAATCACTGGCGCTGGCCGGCGAATCCGGTGTGCGGTACTCCGGCGTGTTGTGTGGACGCGCGACCTGGAAGGACGGCATGCCCGTCTTCGCCAAGGAAGGCCCGGAGGCGTTCCGCCGCTGGCTTGAGACCAAGGGCGTTGAGAACATCAAGAACGTCAACGGGTCACTCAAGTCCGCGAAGCCGTGGTTCTCGTTCTACGGCGTCACCACCGCCGACGACCTCGGATAAGCCGCCATGGCGATTCTGAAAGTCTCGCGGCTGGGCCATCCCGTGCTTCGGAACGTGGCTCACGCGATTGACCCCAAGCGCATCACCTCGCCGGAGGTGCAGCGCCTGATCGACGACATGTTCGACACGATGCGGGAGTACTCCGGTATCGGGCTGGCAGCGCCCCAGGTGCACGAAGGGCTGCGTCTCTTTGTGGCCGGCACCGCCGCCAGACCGCTCGGCTCCGTCGTCCACGACGAAGGCGAGATGCCGCTGATGGCGCTGATCAACCCCGAACTGACGCTGGTGGGTGAGCCCACCGTGCTTGGCTGGGAAGGCTGCCTGAGCATCCCCGACATTCGGGGCCGCGTCCCGCGTGCACCGGAGGTCAACGTCAAGGCGTTCGACCGCGCCGGCCGTCAGGTCGCGTTCACCGCCAAGGGATTTTCCGCACGCGTCATCCAGCACGAGTATGACCACCTCGATGGCGTGTTGTTCTTTGACCGCATGACCTCCTTCGAGAGCCTCTCGTTTCTTGAGGAGTACGAACGGTACTGGGTGCGGCACGAGGATGACAAAGACGACGATGACGAGTGAATTCACGGCGGATGAGGCGGCGGCGCTGGCGCCGTATGTCACCAACGTCGATCAGCCGGTGTTTGCGCTGATCAATCTGCCGGAAACCGTCAAGGGGGCGCTGTTCGCGCGGTACTCGCGTTCAGCCAAGAGTGTGCGCCGCCTGTTGCTCGACGAGTTCATGGACCAGCTGCAGGGCCCCGTGCAGGGCGGCGGGGCCGGGCCGGTGCAGACGTCGAAGGCCGATGCGCTGTATCAGCGGGTCTTCAACGACTACGGTGATGACTCCGTCGCGCAGTTGGGTGGCGTGCATCTGGCGTGTGAGGACGTGTCGAACCTGCTGACGAAGGTGCTGGAGCGCGGCCGTCTTGCGGCCTACCTCGAGCAGTCCACGCGCTACATCCCCTACACGCAGCGTCGTGATGACCACTGGCGGTACCTGGTGCCCGCGGAACTCGACGGCCATCCGCTGCGGCAGTCCTACATTGAGGCGCTCGACCTGACATTTGAGACCTACGCGCGCTGGATCGATCCCATGCGCGAGTGGTTTGAACGGCGTTACCCGAAGGCGGCCGGAGACTCCGACGCCGTGTACCGGTCGGCGATTCGGGCCAAGGCGCTCGACACCCTGCGCGGCCTGCTGCCGGCCGCGACGCGATCCAACGTCGGGATTTACGGCACCGGACAGGCGTACGAGGCGCTGTTGCTTCGGATGCGTGCGCATCCATTGGAGGAAATGCGGACGTGTGCCGACCTGATGCTGACCGAACTTCGCAAGGTCGTGCCGGCGTTTTTCACGCGCGTGGATCAGCCGGATCGCGGCGGGCGGTGGAGCGCGTACTTCGCGGACACCCGCGCGCGCACCGCTGAGGTGGCCGCGCGTCTGACGGCGGGGCTCGACTCCGAGCCGCGCGGCGAAGTGCATCTGGCGGAATTTGATCCTGAGGGCGAGGTCAAAGTCGTCGCGGCCGCCTTGTACGCGTCTTCGTCCCTCCCGGACGATCAGTTGCTGACCATCGCCCGGCGGATGAGCGCGGAGGACCGCGCGGCCGTCCTCGCGGCGTACATCGGGGACAGAGCGAACCGCCGGCACAAACCCGGCCGGGCCTTTGAGCGCACGTCGTACCGCTTTGATGTGTTGACCGATTACGGCGCATTCCGCGATCTGCAGCGGCATCGCATGTGCACGATTGAGTGGCAGGCGCTCTCGACCGCACACGGCTTCACGCAGCCCGAGGCCATCGTCGAGGCAGGCGGCCACGCAGACTGGCAGCGTGTGATGCACCGGTGCGCCGACGTGGCTGAGGCGCTGACGGCGGCGGGCCTGCCGCAGGTCGCCCAGTACGCGGTGCCGATGGCGTATCGCGTGCGCTTCATCATGGACATGAACGCGCGCGAAGCCATGCATGTGATCGAGCTTCGCACCTCGCCCCAGGGACATCCCGCGTATCGCCGCGTGTGCCAGCAGATGCACACCCTGATCGACACCCGGGCCGGACACCATGCCATTGCGGCGGCGATGAAATACGCCGATCACTCGGTCGTGGAGCTTGAACGGCTGCAGGAAGAGCGACGGCTTGAGAAGAAGCGGAGCGCGCAGTGAGCGAGGCTCCCGAGTGGCTGATTCGTCTGCCGCTGACGGTCAGGTTTCGCGATTGTGATCCCTACGGGCACGTCAACAATGCCGTCTATCTGACGTACCTGGAGAATGCCAGATTCGCGCTGTGGCGTGCCCAGGGCATCACCGGGGTGATTCTCGCCAGGGCAGAAGTGGACTACCGCGCGCAGGCGACCTACGGTGACGAGCTTGAAGTGCGGGTGCGTCTGGAGGGATTCGGCCGGACGAGTTTCCGCTACGAATACGAAATCATCGATGTGACCTCCGGCCGGCTGGTGTTGTCCGCAAAGACCGTGCAGGTCCGCTTCAATTACGACACCCAGACACCGGTCGAACTGTCCGATGAGACACGGGCGAAGCTGCTGACGCCGGTTGAGGCGTAGCGCCCGCCGCTCACTTGAAGATCCTGCGCATCTCCAGTCCGGCTTCCATGTCGGCCAGTGTGCCGGAGATCCTGATCGGCAACACCGCGCCCGCGCCGCCCTTGCGGAACAACGGATCCACCGCGCGCAGCAGAAACCCCTTTACGCCGCCAACCACCCGCGACACTGGACCGTCGGTGCGCATCGTGCCGGTGAAGTTGAGGGATGTGTCGCGTACGCCGTAGGTCCCCGTCAGCGTCACCCGTGCACCCTGGGTGCGGAACGTGAGGGACCGGAACCGCGCCCGGGCGCGCTGAATACGGAACGTGCCCGCGAGGCCGACCAGGGCGCGATCGGGCGGATCCCCGGACGCGCGTCCCTGCGCGCGGCGGCTCATCTCCCGGAGTCTGGCCTGCGACGCGCGGCTGCTGAACTGCGCGTCCTTCAGGCCGATGGTGCCGGTCAGGTCCATCCGATCGAGGGCGCGCCCCTCTCCGGTCGGAATCACGATGTGCGCCTTGAGCGTCAGGTCCCCGATCATGACCGGTCGCGCGGCTTCCACCATGAAGTTCAGCAGATCTTCCAGCCGGCCCGCAGGAAACTCGACATCAAGCACGACTTGCCGTCCCGGGTGGCCGTTGGTGCGGGTGATGTGGCCCGTGGCGACAAACGCGCTGTTCGCGAGGAGACCGTCGAGATGGACGATCGTGAGGTCCCCCGTGGTCGCGTCCAGGAGGGCGAGGAAGTCGGTGTGCAGCGGCGTCGGTGCGCCCCCGGCGTCGAACTGGAAGTCCTCACTGTCGGTGGTGCCGTCCACCTGCACTTCATCGAGGATGCCGGCGAACACACCCTGCGAGTGCACCTGGCCGCTGAACCCCTTGAGCGTGCCAAAGTCGGCTTCCGAGAAGTTGTAGGACCCCTCGATCCGGCTTCGGCCCGGCTCATCCGCGTCGAACGGACCGAAGTGTCCGTGCGACAGCACCACCCCGTGCGGAAGCGGATTGGTGAGGCGGGCCGAGAACGCCATCGGCGCGTCGAACGACAGGTCGAGCAACTCGACTTCATGCACGGGAAAGACCCGCAACGGCCCTTCGGGGTTCCTGGAGATGTAGATCAACTCTGCGTCCCGGGCGACGAGACGGTCAATCAGGGCTCTGCCGACCGTGCGCGGCGCCCCCTGCACTCGCTCGCCCGCAGGCCGCGCGGTGGTCTCCGGCGTCGTATCGGCGGATGTGCGTCTGGGGATGGTGACCCGAAGGCCAACCATCTCGACGTTGCTGGCCCGGCCCCGCAGCACCTGTCGAAGCCCGGGCTCCACGACAAACCGCTCCGCCACGATGATCGGGGGGTGGTTCGGTGCGTCCACCAGTCGCCGGATGGTCAGGCCCTCCCCCGTGATCCGGATGGTCGGAAGTAGACGAACTGACAGCGAATCAATCGTGACTTCGGCCTTCAATTCCGCCGACAATGCGTCGGTGACTCTGCCCAGAACGGATCGGTCGCGCAGCAGGCCGGCCACCACAGCCGCCGTCACGACAAGGACGGCCAGCAGGGAGAACAGGATCCGCCGCAAAATGATGTGCACTCGCCATTATGGGCTTGACTCTTTGTGAAACATTTCACACAATTACGGCCAGTCGTTCCCGGCCCACGCTACTTGTTAGTGACCCGCACGGCTTCCTTTCCCCGGAAGCTGTTTGTCAACGTAAGAACGATGTCTCGCCTTTTATCTCTCTTCCTCATAACGCTCTTCCTTAATACCTGGGCCGGGAACGAGCGTTTTCTTCTGGCGACCACCCACCCCCAGACACGTTCCGCTGAGGAACGCGGAACCCAGATCGCCCGGCAGGTGCAGGATCGCGACACGGGTCGCGACAACCGCTCCACCATGCGCATGCGCCTGTTCGATCGGCAGGGGCGCATGCGTGAGCGTGCGCTGGCCACACTGGGGATGAAGGGCGGCGCGGGCCGCGCAGTGCCGGGCGACCGGTCCCTCACGCGCTTCACCTATCCGAACGACATCAACGGCACCGGGTTTCTCGTCTGGGAAGATCCGGCGGCCGACGATGAACGGTTCCTGTATCTGCCGTCGCTGGGTCGCGTCCGCCGCATCGCCGGCAGCGAAACGCAGGACAGCTTCATGGGCAGCGACTTCACCTACGAGGATATTGGCGGGCGCGAGTTCGATGACTACACGTATCGGCTGCTTGATGACACCAGCCGGTGGACGGCTCCCGATGGCACGGGGCATCCGGCGTTCCGTCTCGAGTCAAAGAATCGCGATCCCAAGGCGAAGTTTCCCCGCGTCGTGTCGCTTGTGCGTCAGGACAACTTCGTAGTGGTGCACGGCGAGATCCACAACCGCCGGGATGAACTGCAGAAAGTGTTCGACGTGAAGAAACTCGAGCGGATCAACGGCATCTGGACCGTGCTCGAGATGGTCATGGTGGATACGCTCCAGAAGACCCGCACGGAACTCGTGGTCGAGAAGGTCGAGTACAACGTCGGCCTGACCGCAGCGGACTTCAGCCGCCGGGCGTTGGAGCAAGGCGGCCGGTGAGCCTCCGCGTCGCGCGATTTATCTACCGCTGGCGGCGGTGGTTGTCTGGGTTTGTGGTGATCGGGGCGATCCTTCTGTCGCCGCGTGCGCAAATCCAGACCATCGACAACGATTTGACGGCCTGGTTCTCCAGGGAAGATCCCGTCTATCAGGACTACGAACGGTTCCAACGGGAGTTTGGGGGCACCCGCACCCTGATCATCGCCCTTGAGGCGCCGTCGCGCGACCGGTTGTTCAGCGCGGAGTCGTTCGCGTTCCTGACCAGGCTCAGTGAAGACATCGAACGGGTGGAGGCTGTCCAGCGGGTCAGCAGCCTCGCGACCGCCACAATCGTGGACGCACTGCCGTCGACGCCGGATGAAGACGGTGGCCTCAGCGTCCGGCGGCTCCTGGACGACCTCGACACATCAACGCCTGACGCCATCGGCGCCAGGGCCATTGCCGACGAGCTCTTCCGGGGGGATCTGGTATCCGAAGACGGCACCGTCACGGCCGTCGTCGTCTTCTTCGACGAGTCGCGTGTCGATGACGTCCGCGCCGCGGTGCTCGGCGACATCCGCGCGCTGGTCACAGCGGCCCTGCCTGCCGACTTTCGGGCGCACTACAACGGCAGCCTTGAAATCACCGAGTGGTACAACCGCGTCACCCTCGACAATCAGCTGAAGTTCACGCCGCCCATTCTTCTCCTGACGCTTGGCGCGCTGTTTCTGATGTTCCGGTCCTGGCGCAAGACGTGGCTGACGTTCGGCGCCATTCTTGTCAGCCTGTTGTGGACGCTCGGTCTGTACGACCTGTTTGGGATGAGCTTCAACGTCCTCAGCAGCATGATCGTGCCGCTGGTGGTCGTGTTGGCGGTCGCCGACGACGTGCACATCCTCCAGCACTATGGCCACTACCGTCGCACGCAGTCCCACGAGGATTCGTTTGTCGCGACGGTCAGCCACCTTCTGGCGCCGATCTTCGGCGCGAGCCTGACGACGTCCCTCGGCATGTTGTCCCTGGCGACCAGCCAGGTCGTGGCGGTGCGCGAATTCGGCATCGGCGCCGCCACAGGCGTGATGGTGGATTTTGCGATCTCGATCGTCCTGGTGCCGACGATGCTGGCGTGGGTGAAGCCGGAGCCGGAAGAGATCCCCCAGGAAACGTGGTTCATCGGCCCCCTGCGCCGCGTGGCGATGTTCTCCACCCGTCACGCGCGGCTGGTGCTGACCGTCGGCACTGTCGTGGTGGCCGTCTCGCTGGCGGGTGCGAGCCGGCTGAAGGTCGACACCAACCATATTAATTTTTTCAGTGAGCGGCACGAGCTCTACACATCCGCGCAGGTGATCGATACCAAGCTCTCGGGGATCTACACCTTTCAGATCTTCCTCGAGGGGGAGCCTGATGCCATGCAGCGCCCGGACGTGCTGGACCGGATGGATCGGCTCTCAACCGAGCTCACGGCTTTGCCCTACGTGAAGAAGGTCACGTCGCTGGCGGATTACGTCAAGCGGGTGCACCGGGAACTGAACGACGGCCGGCCTGAGGCGTATGTGGTACCCGCGACGTCCCAGGAAGTTGCACAGGAGCTTCTGGTCTTCGGGCTGGGCGACGAAGGCCGGGCCGAGCTCGATCGTGTGGTCGCGTCCGACTATTCACGAGCCCAGATCACCGTCAAACTGGCCTCGATGAGTTCGGATCTGGTGTTTGTGCAGGTCACCGAGGCGGATCGATTGGCGCAGGCGATCTTCGCCGGCTCGGGTGTCACCCCGACGGTGACCGGCTCGGGACGCCTGTTCAGCACCCTCGATCACTATCTCGTCCGGTCACAGATGTCGAGTTTTGCCATGGCCTTCCTGACGGTCTTCGCCGTCATCTTCATGGTGTTCCGCTCGTGGAGGTTCGGCCTGCTGTGTATTCCGCCGAACCTGTTCCCGGTGCTCACGGTCTTCGGCGCCATGGGCTGGCTGGACATCTCCCTGAACGTGGCCACCGTCATGGTGGCCAGTGTGGCGCTGGGGGTCGTGGATGACGATACGATCCACTTCATCAGCCGGTATCGCAAGGAAACCCATCGGGGGGCCACCACCGACGAGGCCATCGAGGCCGCGACGATTCATGAAGGACGCGCGGCCCTCACCACGGCCATTGTCAACTGCAGTGCGTTTGGCGTGTTGATGTTGTCGGAGTATCGGCCCAGCGCCTGGTTTGGCGGGCTGCTGGCGCTCACGATGGTGGTCGCATTCCTGGCGGAGGTCTTTGCATTGCCCGCCACGATCAAGACCTTTCCGAGATTGTTCGGTGCCGACGCCGTGCGGCGCGCGGATCACACAGCGGAGGCGGCCTGATGAGAGCCCTCGCGCTCCTTCTGGTTCTGCTCCCCGCCGTCGCCCGCGCGCAAAAGGTCGACGCCGGCGGGGAAGTCAGCGTGATCGGCATCTCGATGCCGAACCAGCCTGAGGGGGGACGCACGAATGAGCTTCGCAGCCGCGCGAGGCTGGACGTGACCGCTGATCCCGCATCGTGGCTCCGCCTGAAATTTGACGGCTCGGTGGATGGGCTTGTGGCTGACCGGAGCGGACGCGTCAACGATGTGATTGTGCGCGCGCGTGATGCGTGGGTGGAAGTGCGGGGCTCGAAGGCGGATGTCCGCGCGGGCTACGGCCGGCTCGTCTGGGGCCGGCTCGACGAGATCATGCCCTCCGACGTGCTGAACCCCGTCGAATCGTCGCGATATTTCCTCGAGGGCCGTGCGGAAGCGCGGTTGCCCGTGGCCTTTGTGCGCAGCCGTCTGTTTCTCACGGAGGAGACATCGTTCGAGGCGGTCGTCAGCCTTCCCGGCAGACGCGGGCGGTTTGATGAACTGGACGAAGCGTCATCGCCCTTCAATCTGCTGCGCGATCTGGTGCTCCCGGCAGGCCTGATTGACGATCTGGATCGGCGGGAGCCGAAGGCCGCGTGGCGCAACCTGCAGGGCGGAGGCCGTCTGTCCACCACGCTGGGCCGCGTAGACGCGAGCGTCTCGGCCTATCGCGGGTTTGAATCATTTGGGGCCGTGTCGCTCGAACCCGCGGTGTTCATCGACCCGACGGTGCCGGCGCAGCCGATTCCACTCGTCGTGGGTACACTCGTCGAGCGGTATGCGCGCTTCACCATGGTCGCGGCGGATGCCGAAGCGATTGTGGGACCGTGGGCGATTCGGGCGGAGACGGCGTATTTTCCCGATCGAGCGGCCGTTGATGCAGGGATAGGTGTTGATCGATCGGCGGGTGACTATCGCGTGTTCACGTCGGTGGTCTGGCATCGCGACCGGACCACCGACGGGCCGTCGGTGGTGAATCACGATCTCAGTCTTATCGGCTCGGTCGAGCGCCGGTTTGCGCGCGATCGGTACATGGTGCGCGTGTTTGGCGTGAGCAACCCGGTCGATGGGTCCGGCTTTGTGCGCGGCGTCGCCGCATGGACCGTGCGCGACAACGTCGCGCTCGAGGCGTCCGGGGGGGTGTTCACCGGCGATGCCGACGGCACGGACACACTGTCGCGGTTTCGTGAACGCGATTTCGTGTTTCTGCGGTTGCGATGGTTCTTCTGACCAACATCCCGGCGCGCAACCCGGGGACGTTGACCGGGCCCGGCAACAACACGTGGCTGCTGGACGGCGCGCATCCGACACTGATCGACGCCGGCGTCGGGCATCCTGAACATCTGGAGGAACTCTCACGGCATCTCGCTGGCCGTGCGCTGTCGAGGGTGTTGGTGACGCACGGTCATCCTGACCACTCGTCGGGAGTACCCGCGTTGCGCGAGCGTTGGCCCGCGGTGGATGTGCACAGGTGGCCATCCCCTGACGCATCGGCGTGCGTTCCCCTTCGCGATGGTGAGCAGGTGCCGGCGGGCGATCTGGTCCTGGAGGTCGTGCATACTCCCGGCCACGCGGCCGATCATGTCTGCTTCTGGGAGCCTCGGTCGCGAGGGCTCTTTTGTGGCGACATGATGACGGCGACCACGACGATCATGGTGCCGCCCGCGGCTCGGGGCGGCAGTCTCCGCGAGTACTTGGCGTCCCTTCAGCGGCTCGCCGCGCTCGGGCCTGCAGTCGCGTGGCCCGGCCATGGGCCGGTCATTACGGACCCTGTGGGTCGCATAGCGGAATATCTGGCCCATCGTGCGGAACGCGAACGCCAGGTGCTGGCGTGCCTCAACGACGGGGTGACCGACCTCGACGGCATCGTCGCCCGGGTGTACGCCGACACGCCCCCCGCCCTCTGGCCCGCCGCCCGGCTGACGGTGGAAGCGCTTCTTGAAAAGCTGGGCAAGTTTGGCCGCGACGTCGTCGGCGGTCTATAGCAAGCAGCCCATGTAGGACCGGCACGACGGTCTGCACCTCAAGTGTGACATCCCCGTCGTGGTGACGACTGGGGTCTTCGAGACCGCGAATCCGGTCTTTCGCAGCCTGATCAACAGGTACGAATCCGACCGATGCCACCAGTTGCTGGTGGTCATCGATCTGGGTGTGCATGACACGCACCCGGGGCTCTCCCAGACCATCGCCAACTACGCGAGTGCCCACGGCGACGCGCCCGGCCGCAGCGTGCAGGTGCGATTCAGATATCATCTCGGGTAATGGCCGATTTCTACCCATCGACACTGGCGTCCATTCGCCGGTACCTGCTCCTGCTGGTCTGCCTGGCCTGCGTCGCGACCACCACGGAACTGTGGATGATGGGCCATCATGAAGATCCGTGGCAGTGGGCGCCGCTGGCCGTCATGGCCGTGTCCGTGGTCGGTGCGCTGTGGGTCATGGCGACATGGTCGGCGTCAGCGGTGCGGGTGTTCCGTGGGCTGATGGTGGTGCTGATGATCGCCGGTGCGGTCGGTGCCGGACTGCACTATCGCGCCAATATGGAATTTCAGCTAGAGATGGATCCGTCACTGGGTGGTTTCGCGTTGGTGGAGAAGATCCTTCACGCGAAGGCGCCGCCATCGCTCGCGCCCGGCAACATGGCGCTGGTTGGGTTGATCGGGTTGGTCGCCGTCTGGCGGTCGGAGTGGTCGTCAGTCGAGCCGTAATCGTCAGAGTTCACAACGAGGAGTCGTCAGATGTTTCGCATGAATCGTGTCGTCGGAGTTGTCGCATGTATGGCCCTGGTCGGGCTGTTGTCGCAGGGCGACCTGCGTGGCCAGGTCGGCAAGGGGTTGGTCGATCCCAACGTGGCGCCCGAGGCGCAGCTGGCGACGTTGCCGGGCATGACGCCGGATCTCGCGAAGGCGCTGGTCGCGGCGCGTCCGTTTGCGTCGGTGGTTGAATTGAACAAGTTCCTCACCGGTAAATTGACGGCTGAGCAGTTGACGGCGTTTTACGGCAAAGCCTTTATTCACGTGAATCTGAACACCGGCTCACGGGAAGAGATCCTGCTGATTCCCGGCGCCGGCCCGCGCATGGTGCGCGAGTTCGGCGAATACCGCCCCTGGAAGACGTTTGCGCAGTTCGACAAGGAAATCGGCAAATACGTCGGCCCCGAAGAGGTCGCGCGTCTGAAGCAGTACGTGTTCATCGGCGTGAATCTGAACACCGGCACCGACGAAGACATCCTCACCATTCCCGGCGCCGGTCCGCGCATGGTGCGCGAGTTCAAGGAATACCGCCCGTGGAAGACCCAGGCGCAATTCGAGAAGGAAATCGGCAAGTACGTCGGGCCGAAGGAAGTCGCCCGCCTGTGGCGCTACGTGGTGATCGAGTAACGCCGTGTTGATCACGCCCGACGCGCTGTCGCGCGAACTGGCGTCGGGGACGCCTCCGCTGGTACTGGATGTCAGGCCGGCGGAGGCGTTTGCCGTTTCACGGCTCCCCGGCGCCCTGCATATCGACCTCTGGGGCGTCAGCCTCATCGACACAGACCCCGCGCCGCTGCGTGCATTCATGTGGATGATCGGGCACCTGTTTTCGCTGCGTGGGGTCACGCCGGATCGGCCGGTCGTGGTGTACGAAGATCAGTCCGGCATTCGGGCGGCGCGGGTCTTCTGGTTCCTTGAGTACCTCGGTCATCCCAATGTGCGTGTGCTCGACGGCGGGTTCCCGGCGTGGACCCGCGCGGGGTTTGACGCCGCGACCGATATCACCACGCCTGTGCCGAGCGCATGGCACGGCGAGGCGGCACCCGCGCGACTGGCCACCTGGGACCAGGTGCGCGACCGTCTCAACTCGTCGGACGTCGCGATCGTGGATACCCGCGCCGCAGCCGAGTTTTACGGCGAGCAGGTTCGGGCAAAGCGGGGTGGTGCCATTCCTGGCGCTGTGCACCTTGAATGGACACAGAATCTGTCACCCGACGGCACCTACAAGTCCGTCGACGACCTGCGCGCGATGTATGCGGCGCTGGGTGTCACGCCCGACAGGGAGGTGGTGACGTACTGTCAGGGCGGCTACCGGGCCGCGCATACGTACCTCGCACTCCGGCTCCTCGGATTCCCCCGCGTTCGGGCCTACACAGGCTCCTGGAAGGAATGGGGCGACCGCGACGACCTGCCGATCGACCACCCGCGCCGCCCATAGGGCGCGCTGAACTCGAGCGCGCCAGACATCCGTCACTCGCGCTTCAGCACCAATCGCGCCACCGACGGCCCGGGCAGGAACGGCGTCGGCGTGCCCGCCACCCAGGCCTCGTGCCCGTCGCGATAGTGGGGCGACTGCGGATGTCCAGACTGTCCCCCAGGCATGTGGAAGTACCCGTTGCCCTCATGGCCGGGTGACACGGCGAACCGTTCTGAGGCGCCGTTGGTCGCGCTCTGGACGCGCGGCATGTGACTGTCCCCAGGCAGAGGCGTGGCAGGCAGGTCCAACCACCCGCGCAGTTGCGGCACTGCGCGGCTGAGCGGGTGCGCTGCCGCCAGCGTGTTGGCTTCGCCCCACGTGCGCTCCGTCAACAGCCGGCCATCCTCTGTCAGCGACGCGATCGTCTGGTCAATGGCATCCACCATCAACGCGGGCCAGTCGGGGTACTTGGGATCAAGGAGATGGAGGGGCTGCGTGGACAGCAACGCCCACACCGGCCCCTCAATCACGCGACCAGGCGTGGCGGGGTAGGTGGGGGCCACCGTGCGCGCCCTCGCCACAAACGGGGCCCACGCCAGTTCGGTGGCCTTCAGCCTGAACTGGCGCACCAGCCGGTACGCCACGGAATCCACCGACGCCCTGCCCGTCCACGTGGTCTGCAGCAGCCGAACAAACTCCGTGCGTGCCGGAGTCGTCTCCGCGTTCCCCATGGTGGTCAGGGCGAGATCGCGCCAGCGCGTCAGAAAAATCGCGCGGTCGTCGAGCTGCACGGCGAGCATGTCTGCGATGGTGGCGCTGTCCAGCGCCAGCAGTCCGTCACGAATCTGTCGCGCCCGCGCGCCCGGATCATAGCCGTCGTCACCAAGCATCGCGAGATAGCCGTCCGAGACAATGCGATTGTTCGCCGTCACGATCACGCCGCTCTCGGGATTCACGATTCGCGGATAGTCGTCGGGTCCGTACCAGCCATTCCACCGGCGGGTGCCGTCGGCCCACGAGGAGGGATAGCGGCCGTCGAATCCTTCCCGCCGGGGGATGCGCCCGCCAATCGTCCACGCAATACCGCCACGATTGTCCGCCATTGTGACGTTCTGCGCGGGAATGCCGGCCAGGTTCGCCGTCACGATCGCCTCCTCAAGCGTTGTGACGGTGTCCATGCCCGAGAGCCCAAGACTCATGGCCTCGGCAAAATGCGCAACCCAGACGATGGCGTGCAGCCGGCCCAACGCGTCTGGTCCGTCGACGGGCCCCCAGATCGTGTGTCGCACATCGATCGTCTCGGGCGCCTCGTCGTCAATCACGATCGTCTCGCGCTCGACCTGGAAGTGTCGCCATCCATCAGGCGTGCGGTACTGCATCGCATCACCGCTGCCCTGCACTTCGAGCAGCACGCGATCGGTCCAGTCGGCTGTGGTGTTGGTGAATCCCCAGGCGATCGATCCGTTGGAGCCAACAATCATCGCGGGCACGCCAGGCAGTGTGGCCCCGGTCACGGTGAGATCCCGTCCGTCGTGTGGCCGGGTCAGGGACGCCCGATACCAGATGTTCGGCACGCTCAGACCGAGGTGCATGTCGTCAGCGAGGATGGCGCGACCGTCGGCCGTGCGCGAACCGGCCACAGCCCAGTTGTTGCTGCCACGCAGGTCTGATTCCGATTCCTGGTGGGACGCCTGATGGAGCACAAAGGCGTCAGCCCCTGTGTCTGTCCCCGGGGCCGATGCCCCCGGGCTCAGAGCCAGCGGCCTCGCCGTGCGCAGATCAAAGACCTCGGGCCCCGGCGGTACGGGTGCGGGCAACGGGCTCCCCAACTCCGGTGTCTCCCACTCCGAGGATGTCGAGTTGAGGAAATCAACGAGCGGCCGTGGCAGTACCTCAGCGAGTGCGCCCATGCGGGCCTCACCGACACCGACCGCATCCTGCAGGGTGAAGAACATCGACGCGATGACCAGGACGGAGTCTTCCGGCACCCAGGGCCGCGGCGTCTGGCGCAGCAGGTGGTATTCGAATGGCGCGGTGCGAAGCGCCGACAGGCCGGCGTTCACCCCCTCGGCGTAGGCGATGATGGCGGCCTGGTCTTCGGCGGAGTTGTGCGCGAGCGCGACTGAGGCACGCGCCCGGAATCGGTGAAGTCGCGCGCTCCTGTCGGCGGCGACAGCGGTGCGGCCGAACAACTCAGACAGTTCTCCGGCCGCGCGCCGCCGCGCCAAATCCATCTGGAAGAAACGATCCTGCGCATGTAGAAACCCGAGGGCACGCGCAAGGTCGTCTCTGGTGGCCGCCCTCACGACGGGCACTCCCAGATCATCCCGATCGACGGTGACGTCGGCCGAGAGCCCGGCCATCGTCAGCTCACCGGTCAACTGCGGCCGGCTCCGCCCGACCTGCCACCACGCCCAGCTTGCCAGGACGGCGACTGCGAGCAGGCAGACCAGCAACAGCAGGCCGATGGCCCGGAGAACACGACGGAGGGACGGGGCGGACATGTGCCCCGTATCTTAGCCCTGCGATATGCTGAAGACGCCATGATCAAGGTCATCGATTTCATTCACACCAACCGCGACCGATACGTCACCGAACTCAAGGACTACCTCGCGATTCCGTCCATCAGCGCCCTGCCGGAGCATCAGGGTGACGTCCGCCGCTGCGCCGAGTGGACGGCCGCTGAGATGACCCGCGTGGGCCTTGAGAATGTGAAACTTGTGGATACGCCCGGCAACCCCGTGGTGTACGGCGACTGGCTCCATGCCGAGGGTGCGCCGACGATCCTCTTCTACGGCCACTACGACGTGCAGCCGGTGGATCCGCTTGAGTTGTGGGAGAGTCCGCCGTTTGAAGCCACGGTACGTGACGGCGAGATCTACGCGCGAGGATCGGCCGATGACAAGGGCCAGGTGTTCATGCACTTCAAGGCGATCGAAGCCCATATGAAACAGTTGGGCCGCCTGCCCGTCAACCTTCGCGTGATCATCGAAGGCGAGGAGGAAGTCGGGTCGAAGAACCTCGATAACTTCATCAAGGCCAACAAGGACACGCTGGGCGCCGACGTGGTCGTGATTTCAGACTCGGCGATGTTCGACCGCGGCGTGCCGTCGATTTGTTATGGCCTGCGCGGCCTCACGTATTTCCAGATCGATGTCCGTGGGTCCAACAGCGATCTGCATTCGGGGATTTTCGGCGGATCGGTGGCCAACCCGGCCATGGTCCTCGCGCAGATGCTCGCGAAGATGCGTGACAACAGCGGGCGTATCAAGGTGCCCGGCTTCTACGATGACGTGCGCGAGCTGACGCAGGCCGAGCGCGACGAGTGGAAGAAGCTGCCGTGGAGCGACAAACGCTACATGAAGGAACTGGGTGCGCCAAAGTTGTTTGGCGAGACCGGCTTCACGACGCTCGAACGCCGGTGGGGACGCCCCACGCTCGAAGTGAACGGGCTGCTGTCCGGATTCACGGGCGAAGGCGCCAAGACCGTGTTGCCGGCGGTGGCGATGGCGAAGGTCAGCATGCGCCTCGTGCCCGACCAGCACCCGGACAGGATCGCGGAACTGTTCGAGGCCTACGTGAAGGAGCTCGCGCCGAAGACGGTTGAGGTGAAGGTCACCCGTATGCACGGCGGCAAGCCGTGGATGGCGGACTTCGACAACACCTACGTCCGCGCCGCAGGCCGCGCGATCGAGCAGGGCTTCGGCAAGACGCCGGTGTTCTGCCGTGAAGGCGGTTCGATTCCCGTCGTCGCCACGTTCCAGGAAGAACTGGGTATTCCGTCAGTGCTGTTCGGCGTAGGACTCCCTGACGAAAACGCCCACGCGCCGAACGAGAAGCTCGACCTCGACAACTTCCACAACGGCATTGTGGCGTCGGCGATCCTCTATGAGGAAATCGGTTCACGACGCTAGAGGGCCAAGTGTAGAATCGGGCACCCCGGCACCAAGGAGTTCCCGATGTCGTATCGGTTTGCGCACTGGGACCTGCTCGCCGCGTTTGCGGCGATCGTGGCCGGTTTCTGGCCGTCGTTCTTCCGTCCGCTGACGGGCGGCAGCGCGTGGCACACCCTGCATGGTGTGACAGCCACTGGATGGGTACTGGCGCTCGTTGTGTAGTCATGGCTGATGGCGCGGGGCCTGCGCGTGTGGCATCGTCGCGTGGCCTGGTCGGCGCTGGCGCTGCTGCCGGTGATGATCGTCAGTGCGCTCTACATGGCTCAGGTGATGCAGAGCAACCCGCTGATGCCGCCGTTCCTGCCGCCCCTGCTCGCTTTCATCGACATTCCGTCGGTGGCGTGTCTCGTCGTGCTGGTGACGTTGGCGTTGTTGAACGTGCGCCGGCCGGCGGCGCACAGGCGCTACATGGTCGCGCCGGTCAGCGCCAGCTCGCCTACCCACTGTCGCTTGTGTTCTTCATCGCCGTGCACGCACTGATGGGGCCTGTCGCCGCGTCAGAGAGTTGGCGATCATTCATGACGTGGTTTGCCTCGTTGGCGTAAGGACCCCCGGACCCCTATTCCCACCTGAGCGCCTTCATCGGTTCCACGCGTGACGCGCGGTAGGCGGGGATGATTCCGGCGGCGAGGCGGCGTCGCAGTCACCGGCCTGATTACAGGACTGGGAACCGGGTTTGGGGCCAGGCGCCTCCAGGTTGACCAACTCGTTCGGGGCTGAAACCGGCAGCGGTTTCAGCAGCATCTGGTTAAAGAGTGAGAAGATCGCGGTGTTGGCGCCGATGCCGAACGCCAGGGACGACACGGCGACCGTGGTCACAAACGGCGTTGTGAAGAGGGTGCGGAGCGCGAATCGAATGTTGAGCACGCCGTGATGAGACGACAAGACCCCGGCCAAGGTTGTCCATGAACGATCGATTCCGGTCGATCTGGCCCATCCTGCTGCTGGCGGTGATCGTCGCCTATGCGATCTGGTCGTGGTCCACGGGCGGGCTCGTGCGGGTGCTGGTTGACGAAGCTGGCGCCATGGGCGACAACGAGGCGTCCCTGGAGGCCCTGCGCCAGGCATTGTCCCGATGGGGCGCCTTCGCGCCGGCGGTCTACGTGGCTGCCGTCGTCGTGGAGGTGCTTGTTGCTCCGATTCCGGGCACATTGTTGTACGCCCCAGCCGGTGCCTTGTTCGGTGGACTGCAGGGCGGCGCACTCTCGCTGATCGGCAACACGATCGGGGCCTCGATTGCGTGCGCGGTGGGCCGGTCGCTGGGGGAGCAGGCCGTCGCGCGTCGGCTCGACGGCACCCGTCTGGCCGGGCATGTCGAAGCCATTCGCGCGAGCGGTTTCTGGGTGGTGCTGCTGCTTCGCCTGAACCCGTTGACGTCGTCGGACCTGGTGTCCTACACCGCAGGCGCGCTCGGCGTGCCCGTTTCGCGCGTGGCACTCGGGACGTTCATCGGAATGGCGCCCCTGTGTTTTGCGCAGGCCTACCTCGCCGAGCAGATCTTTCGCATTCTTCCCGGTGCCGTCTGGGTGCTCATCGGCGCCGGCCTGATCTATGTCGCGTTTCTTGTCGTATGGCTGACGCGACGCAAGAGCGGTACACCATGAGGATCCTGTAGGGCGCGCTGGGTTTGAGCACGCCAATCCACATGGTGAACAGCTCTTCCGCGTTACCCTAATGGCCATGACGCTGCCGGATGTCCGATTCCTGTTTGATTACACCAAGTGGGCGAACGAACTGATGTTCGACGCGACTGAGGCGCTGCTGCCGGAGCAGATGTTCCGGCCCGTCGGCGGGAGCTTTGCGTGTATCCGCGATACGTGGGGCCATCTCGCGTCAGCCGACTGGGTGTGGCTCTGCCGGTGGACCGGCGAGAGTCCGGGCGCGTGGCCCACGTGGGCGCACGGGTCAGTCGGGGAGATTCGTGAGGAGTGGCGCCGCATCCACATGCAGCGCGAAGAGTTTCTCGACGGACTGTCCGATCCGGATCTGAATCGCGAAGTCGTCTTCACGCGACTCAATGGCGAGGTCGATCAGGCCACGCTGGGATTCCTCCTCCAGCACGTCGCGAATCACGCGACGTATCATCGCGGCCAAGTCGCGTCGCAGATCCGCCTGGTCGGCGGCGTCCCGCCATCGACGGATCTGCTGCGATATCGACCTACTTGATAAACGTCCCAGACCGCAGGTCGTACAGCGCGTCCTGAATCTCGGCCTGGGTGTTCATGACGATCGGGCCGTGCCACGCGATGGGTTCACCGAGGGGTTTGCCCGACACGAGCAGGAACCGGATCCCTTCAGGACCCGCCTGCACAGTCACCTCATCGCCCCGATCGAACAGAATGAGCGATCGGTTGCCTGTCAGGTCGAGCACGGGCTTGTCGTCGATGTCCGTGCCCGTGGTGTCAGTGAGGACGCCCTGCGGCGCGGACGCATCACGGAACGACCCGGAACCCGCGAAGACGTAGGCGAACGCGTGACGCGACGTTTCCACCGGCAGCGTCTTGCGCCTGCCCGGCGGCACGGACACATCGAGATACACCGGATCGGCGGCAATTCCATCCACGGGGCCCTTCTTGCCCCAGAAGTTGCCCACCACCACCTTCACCCGGGTCCCATCGTCATCCACGATGTCCGGGATGTCGTTGGCGGTGACTTCCTGATACCGCGGTGCCGTCATCTTCAGTGACTTCGGCAGGTTGGCCCAGAGCTGGAATCCGTGCATGCGGCCCTGATCGTCGCCCTCGGGCATCTCCTGGTGGATGATGCCGCTGCCGGCCGTCATCCACTGGACGTCGCCGGCCTTCAGCGCGCCGACGTTACCGAGGCTGTCGCCATGGTGCACGGTGCCGGCCAGCACGTACGTGATGGTCTCGATGCCGCGATGCGGGTGCCAGGGGAACCCCGCCTTGTAGTCCGGCGGCTTCTCACCGCGGAAGTCGTCGAAGAGCAGGAACGGATCGAAATCCGAGGTGTTGCCAAACCCGAATCCCCGATGCAGCTTGACGCCGGCACCTTCCAGGGTGGGTTGAGCGGAGATGACTTTGGAGACGGCACGAATGGACATCATTGACCTCGAACGTTTGGATGCCGGGGGCGCTTCTGGGGTGTCAGGAATCTACGATACGCTGCCCGGATGCGTCCTGACAGCCCCCCCGTGGGCATTATCGGCGCCGGGCCCGCCGGGCTGTGCGCCGCTATTGCCCTCAAGGCGCGAGGCATTCCGTTTGAAATCGTCGATGCCGGTCACGGGGTCGGCGGAATTTGGGACATCGATCGCCCCGAGACGCCGATGTACGAGGCGGCGCACTTTATCTCCTCGCGCTCCCAATCAGGGTTTCCCGGATTTCCGATGCCTGACGACTATCCGGATTATCCCAGGCACGACCAGATCCTTCGATACATTCGGGCCTATGCGGACCACCACGGCCTGACCGATCGCGTCGAGACCCGCACAGTCGTGACGCGCGCCTCGCCGGCTGGCGACCGGTGGCAGGTGGCGTTGGCGTCCGGGGAATCGCGCGAGTGGTCCGGCGTGATCGTCGCGACCGGCACGACGTGGCATCCGAACCTGCCGCGCGTGCCCGGCACCTTTGACGGCGCGCAACTACACGCGTTTTCGTTCCGGTCACCGGAGATTTTTCGCGGCAAACGGGTGCTCATCGTCGGCGGCGGCAACTCCGGCGCCGATATCGCGTGCGAAGCGGCCCGCCACGCATCGAAAGCATTCATCAGTTTGCGACGCGGGTATCACTTCGTGCCGAAGTACATCTTCGGCCAGCCCGCCGACGTATTCGCGCATGCCGGGCCGCCGTTGCCCACGTGGCTCGAAGAGAAAGTCTTTGGATTCCTGATCAACAGGATTCTGGTTGGCGATCTGTCGCGGTATGGGCTGCCCAGGCCGGACCACGCGATCCTGCGGTCACATCCGATCATGAACACGCAGGTGCTGCACTACCTGGGCCACGGGGACCTGGCGTATCGGCCGGATGTCGCCGAGCTGCGCGGCTCGCACGTGCGATTCGTCGACGGGCGCGAAGAAGCGATCGACCTGATCGTGTGGGCCACCGGGTATCGGCGCCGCTTCCCGTTCCTTGAAGACGCAGGTGGCGATCAGAAGCTTGATCTCTACCTCGAGCTGTTCCATCGCGCGCAGCGGACGCTGGCGTTCATGGGACTCTTTGAAACCGACGGTGCAGCGTACGAACTCTTCGGCTTGCAGGGCGAACTGGTTGCCGCGTATTTCGATGCACAACGCACGAACCCCGATGCTGCTGCCAGATTCGATGCCGCCCGCGCCACGGGCCGCCCCGACCTTCGCGGCGGTCGTGCGTATCTGGACTCTCTGAGGCACGCCTACTACGTGCGGAGCGACGTGTACAGAAAGGCGCTCACGGCCGGATGTCGGGACCTCGGAATCCGTTCATAATCAGTCCATGCACACCGCCATCGTCACCGGAGGTACCAAAGGGATCGGGTACGCCGTCGCCGCCGCCATCCTCGACACGGGCGGCAGGGTCATGATCACCGGGCGCACCGAAGCGGGCGTGGCCGCCGCCGTCGATCGTCTTGCACGACAGATCGATCGGAAGGCGGGCGACTCGTCACGCGTGGCTGGCCGGGCGGTCGATGTTCGAGACCGGGCCGAGGTGGATGCCATGGTTGCGGCTGCCGTGGCTGAGTTCGGGTCGGTGAACACCTTGATCAACAACGCTGGTGTGGGTGTGTTCGCAGACGTTGAGCAGACCAGTGATGACGACTGGGCGAGGGTCATCGACACGAACCTGACCGGAGTGTTTTATTGCACGCGCGCGGCCATTCCCGCCCTGCGCGCGGCCAAAGGCGCCTGGATCATCAACATCGCAAGTTTGGCGGGCCGGAACTACTTTGCCGGCGCGGCCGCGTACTGTGCGTCGAAGGCCGGTCTGGTGGCCTTCAGCGAAGCCGTGATGCTTGAGGTCCGCAATGACGACATCCGCGTGAGTGTGGTCATGCCCGGCTCGGTGGCGACTGAGTTTTCGGGACCGGGCGCCACGACGAAGGACGATTCGTGGAAACTGACTGCGGAGGATATTGCGCAGACGGTGGTCGACCTGCTTCGGCATCCGGGGCGCAGTCTGCCGAGCAAGGTCGAGATTCGGCCGGCGCGGACGAAGTGATGTGGCCTGCGCGGCGACCGCGCGCATGCACAACCTCGCGCTGGTCACCCGCAACGCTCGCGACTTCGCCAATACCGGCGTGAGGCTCGTGAACCCCTTCGCCCGCTGAACGGCCCTTCAGAAAAACTCCGCGCCTTCCTGTGGTCTAACGGCCAGCGATCTCGGCGAGCGACACGGCCATCAACACGATTTGCTGCGTGCCGGTCTTGGCCGAGTCGGTCCGCGCCCATTCCTGCAACGTGTGACCGCCACCGCCGTTGGCGGCCCCGATCGACACCGTCGGAATGCCGAGCAGCACGCCGACGTTGCCGTCCGTGGCTCCCGAGGGGACCGCTTCGCGGCTGGCAGGCAGCGACACGTCGAGGAATCGCAGGATGTCGATCGCGGTCTGCACCACCGGGTGTGCGCGCCGTGCCGCGAGTTGCTCGGGCCGGCCGCCGGCTTCCGACCGCTGAATCCACTCGCGCGTGAACTTCACCTTCTGCCACGCCGCGGCCTCCTCACATGTGGCCATGATGGACTTGTCGAGTGTCTGCAGCAGCGCCGGGTCGACCGTTCGCAGGTCCACGGTGAAGGTCACTTCCTGCGGAATCGCGTTGACCACCTGGCCGCTGGTCATCATGCCACCGACGTTGTAAATGGCCGGCACGGGATCATCGGCGGGCGGCAACGGCACGCTGTAGATGCGTTCGATGCACCGTGCGGCCGCGCGCACGGTATTGGGCCGGTCCCGCGAACTGAGCGTGTGCCCGCCATCGCCGGAGAACTTCATCCGCGACCAGTAGATGCCGAGCGCGCCGTAGTTGACCGGGCCGAGCCCGCCATCCACCGCCACGAGCATGTCGGTGATGCCGCGATGCTGCTCAATCCAGTGGTACATGCCCTTGAGGCCCACCTCTTCCTGGACGGTGAACAGGAACACCAGATCACCTTTGGTTTCGACCTTCGCTTCGCGCATGGCGCGCAGCGCCTGCAGCTGCGCCGGCAACGCCGCCGTGTCGTCGGTGATGCCGGGCGCGTGCATCGTGCCGTTCTCCTCACGCCGGACCTTGAGCGGCGTGTCGAGCGGCTGGACGGTGTCCATGTGGGCCGCAAACACGACGGACGGTCCGCCGCCGGTGCCCTTGCGCACCGCCCACACGTTGCCCATCGTGTCCGACTGCGGGGTCAGCCCCAGCTTCGTCAATTCACCCGCGATGTACTCGGCCCGCTTCTGCTCATGCCCCGACAGGCCCGGAATCTCGGTGAGATGAATCCACTCGTTCACCTGCGCCTCAAACTCCCGGTCGACATACGCCAGCGCCGCCTTCACATCGGCCCGGGCGGCAATCTCAGGGGAGAACTTGGTGGGGAACGGGGCCTGGGCAGACGCAGGGTGGCCAGAGGCCGCGCCCACCAGGGCCAGGATCATGCCGGCAATCAGTACACGCATGCCGCGCATTATAGAATCACCAGCGGAAGGGATACCCCCGTGGCGACGAAAAAGATCTGCGACAACATTCTGGAGGCCATCGGACACACCCCGATGGTGCGCCTCAACGCCATCACCAAAGGCGTGATCCCGGCCACCGTGTTGGCGAAGGTCGAGACGTTCAATCCCGGCAACTCGATCAAGGACCGGATGGCCCTCAAGATGATCGAGGACGCCGAGCGCGATGGCCGCCTCCGCCCCGGCGGCACGATCATCGAAGGCACCTCGGGCAATACCGGCATGGGCCTGGCCATCGCCGCCGTCGTCAAGGGCTACAAGTGCATCTTTACGACAACCGACAAGCAGTCGAAGGAAAAGGTCGACGCCCTGCAGGCGGTCGGTGCGGAAGTAATCGTGTGCCCCACGAACGTGGAACCCGAGGATCCGCGCTCCTACTACTCGGTGTCCTCACGCCTGGAGCGTGAGACCCCGAATTCATGGAAGGCCAACCAGTACGACAACCCGTCGAATGCGCAGGCCCACTACGAGCAGACCGGCCCGGAAATCTGGGATCAGACCGACGGCCGGATCACCCACCTCGTGGTGGGGGTCGGCACCGGCGGCACCATCTGCGGCGCCGGAAAATTCCTCAAGGAAAAGAATCCCAAGATCCAGATCCTTGGCATTGACACCTACGGGTCGGTCTTCAAGAAATACAAGGAGACGGGAATCTTCGACAAAAACGAGATCTACCCGTACGTGACGGAGGGTATCGGCGAGGACTTCCTGCCCCAGAACGTGGATTTCTCGGTGATCGATCACTTTGAGAAGGTCACCGACAAGGACGCCGCCATCATGACCCGCCGAATCGCGCGCGAAGAGGGCATCTTCGCCGGCAACTCGGCCGGGTCGGCGATGGCCGGCCTGATCCAGATGAAGACGCGCTTCAAGGCCGGCGATGTCGTTGTCGTGATTTTTCACGACCACGGCACCCGCTACCTCGCGAAGATGTTCAACAACGACTGGATGCGCAAGATGGGGTACCTCGACAAGTCGGGCCTCACCGCGCGCGATCTGGTCAGCGCGAAGGAGACCCTGCCCATGTTGTCGATCGAGAACACCGATACGGTCGCCCGCGCCGTGCAGGTGATGACCGAGCACGACTTCTCGCAGATTCCCGTCACGCAGGGAGGGCGTCTCGTCGGATCGATCAACGAGTCGCGCCTCTATGCCGCACTGGTGTCCGATCCGGCCATCCGCACACAGACCGTGGAATCCATCATGCAGCCGGCGTTCCCGTTTGCCGACATCTCCACCGGCATCGACGCGCTGGCGACCATGATTACGGCCGACAATCCGGCCGTGCTGGTGCGCGACTTCAAGAGCGACGCCACGTTCGTCATCACGCGCTCGGACATCGTCCGCGCGCTGGCTTGAGCCGGACCCGGACTAAGGGGCAGGAGTGATCGTTCGAACCACCGAAGAACTGGCCGCGCTGAAACGTGTCGGCCGCCTGGTGGCGCGCACGCTGGACGTGATGGAGCGGATGGTGACACCCGGAGTCACCACGACGGATCTGGATCGAGCCGCCGAGGTGTATGCAGCGGCTGAGGGCGCGCGCTCAGCGCCACGGCTGACCTACAACTTTCCCGGCTTCACCTGTATCAGCGTGAATGAACAGGTCGTGCATGGCGTGCCGGGACCACGCGTCGTGCAGCCGGGCGACATCGTCAAAGTGGACGTGACCCTTGAGTTGGATGGATTCCTGGCCGACAGCGCCCGCAGTGTGCTCGTGCCGCCGGTGAGCGACGAGGCTCGCCGGCTCCATGCCGCCGCAGTCGCGGCCTTCGACGCCGGGTTCGCTGCGGCACAGGTGGGCGCGACCGTCAGGGACGTGGGGGCCGCCGTGGGGGCCGTCGCGGCCGCCAACGGCCTCCAGGTGCTGCGTCAGCTCTCGGGCCATGGCATCGGCCGGAAACTGCATGAGCCGCCCGATGTGCCGAACTGGGACGATCCCGAGGCCACCACCGTCCTGCGTCACGGCATGGTGTTCGCCCTGGAGCCCATGTTCGCCCTGTCGGACAGCACGGTCGCGGATGAGAAGGATGGATGGACCGTGCGGACGCGCCGCCGCTCCCTTGCGATCCATCATGAACACACGATCATGGTCCGGGTGGGTCAACGCCCGCTGATCCTGACCACCGCCACGTGACCGCCACGTAGGGCAGACCTTCAGGCCTGCCGGATGGCACGGCCGCGGTATGCTGTTGGATTGTCCATGTCGTTCGCAGCCCTGTTCTCCCTGTTGCTCGCGGTTCAGCCCCCCGCACCCACCCAGGCACCCGTTATCGTCGACGGGGCTGGCGCGCCGACTTTCGTCATTCCTCGCATTGCGGAAGCGGTGGTGGTCGACGGCCGCCTCGATGAACCCGCGTGGGACCGTGCCGCGCGGCTGACAGGCTTTTCCGAGTACCGCCCCGTCGATCGGCAGCGCGCAGCTGAGCGGACCGAGGTGCTGGTCTGGTATTCGGCCGACGCCTTGCACTTCGGTGTCATCGCACACGATTCAGAACCCGGGTCGATTCGGGCGACATCCGCCGATCGCGACAGCCTCGATCGTGAGGACTCGATCCGCATCTATCTCGACACGTTCAACGACCGTCGTCGCGCCTTTGTGTTCGGCGTCAATCCGCTCGGCGCGCAGGAAGACGGCGTGCAGACCGAGGGCGCGTTTAATGCGGGACGGATGATGGGAGGCTCGGTGGATCTGAGTCCCGACTACCAGTTTGATTCGCGCGGCCAGGTCACCGAGACCGGCTACCAGGTCGAGATCCGCATTCCGTTCAAGAGTCTGCGCTACCCCACGACACCGGGCGCGAAGTGGGGGCTGAACATTCTGCGCAAGACCCAGCGCACGGGTCGCGAAGATACGTGGACCGATGCCCAGCGTGTGGCCAGTTTTCTGGCGCAGGCCGGCACCATGGAGGGACTCGCCGACATGCGACGCGGCGTGGTCACCGAGTTTCAGCCGTTTGTGACCGGCGCGTCCAACGGGGTGCGCGGCGGCGACGGCACATTCCGCCGCGCGGGGATCGACATCGAGCCCGGCGCCAACCTGCGGCTCGGCTTCACGAATCTCTCGATCGACGCCACCATCAACCCCGACTTCAGCCAGGTCGAGTCGGATGCCGCGCAGGTCACCGTGAATGAGCGGTTCGCGCTGTTTTTTGCTGAGAAGCGCCCGTTTTTTCTTGAAGGCATCGAGTTGTTCTCGACGCCCGGGCAACTCGTGTACACGCGCCGAATCGCCGAGCCCCTCGGTGGCGTGAAACTCACCGGCAAGGTCGGCAGGACGGGACTGGCGTTCCTGGCTGCGCGCGATGAGGCCGGCCCGCGGGATGCGTGGGTGACGCTGGCGCGTGTCCGACGGGATGTCGGCACCGACTCGCTGGCGGGTGTCACGTACACGGATCGCACCGAGACCAATCGTTCTAATCGGGTGGTGGCGGCGGACGCCCGCCTGGTCTTCAAGAAGCTCTACTACGTGCTGGGTCAGGTCGGCGGCTCATGGACACACGACAGTCGGGCGACGACGTCGGCGCCGATGTTTCAGGCGGAGTTTGACCGCACGGCGCGGCGGTGGGGATTTAACTACCGGCTCACCGGTTTCGGTGAAGGGTTCCAGGCACAGTCCGGCTTTGTCCCCCGTTCGAACATCGTCGAGTTCAGCGCCTTCAACCGGTTGAGTTATTACGGCACCCGCGGCGCTCTGGTCGAGGGCGTGACGATGTTCTTCGGGCCGACCCGCATCTGGAACTGGAACGAATTCCTGTCGGAGAACGCCATTGAAGGCGGCGAGTCGCTCAATCTCTCGGCGACGCTTCGTGGCGGCTGGTCCCTCAGCGCCCGGCCCGCCAGGTCCTTCGCGCACCTCACCGTGACCGGCCGGTCGCGCACGTACGTCAGCGTCATCAACGGCTCCGCGTCCGTCACCACGCCGATCTTTGCGAAGGTCAACGGGCGCGTCGAAGTGCGCACCGGCGGCGCGATCATTTTTGCAGAGGCCGTCGAAGGGCGCGAAACCCGCGTGACGACCTCACTGGCGGTTCGTCCCACGACGTCCACGCGCATCGAAGGCAGTTTTGTGCGGTCACATCTGAATCGCGCGAGTGACGGCTCCGCATATGCGCGCGCAACCATCCCGCGGATCAAGATCGAATTTCAGCCGAAGCGGTCGTTGTTCTTCCGGATGATCAGCGAGTACCGATCGGAACGGTCGTCGCCGACGGCCGTGGCGTCGAAGGGCCTGCGCACGGACTGGCTGTTGTCCTTCGAACCAACACCAGGTACTGTCGCGTTCTTCGGATACGGGATGAGCCAGGAACGCGACCCCCAGCGGCTCGGGTCAGACCAGTTCGAGCGGACGTCCGATGGGTTCTTCGTGAAGCTGGCGTATCTGGTGAGGAAATGAACGTGGATCATCTGCAAGAGTTGATTCGCCTGCTGGAGGAGATCGGCGACAACCGCCGAATACTGGCGGAGTTGTCGGCGGAGGACCGCATGCGTCTGATCCAGGCGGCGGGCAAGGTGTACAACCCTGATCCGGCGGCGCGACGACAGCTGGTCAAGGCCGTTGTGCGTAAACGCATTGCGGATCGGGTGAAGCGGGACGAGTCGGTGCTGCACGAGACCGGCATCCGGGAGCTGCGTCGCCGCCCGGTGTTCACGACACCCAACTATTTCCTGCCCGACGCCGAGGCCACGGCAGCCGAACCGGAGATTCCGGAGTCACTCGACGAACGCCACTGCTACATCTGCAAGGTGCGTTTCAAGAAGGTGCACTTCTTCTACGACCAGTTGTGTCTTGCCTGCGCGGACTTCAACTTCAGGAAGCGCACGGAGACGGCTGACCTGACAGGTCGCGTGGCCTTGCTCACCGGTGGTCGCGTGAAGATTGGTTACCAGGCGGGCCTCAAGCTGCTGCGCGCAGGTGCGCACCTGATCGTGACCACGCGGTTCCCACGCGACTCGGCCCAACGCTACGCGTCCGAGCCTGACTTTGAGCAGTGGGGCCATCGCCTCGAGGTGTTTGGTCTGGACCTCCGACATACACCGAGCGTGGAAGCGTTCTGCCGCGAAATGCTCGCCACCCGTGAGCGCCTCGACTTCATCATCAACAACGCGTGTCAGACCGTCCGGCGTCCGCCGGACTTCTACGCGCACATGATGGAAGGCGAGACGGCATCGATTCACTCGATGCCGGAACACGTGCGCAAACTCGTGGGCTCGTATGAGGGGCTTCGCGGATACCACCTGCTGCCGGAATCCGAAGCGGCGATGGTCGCCGGCGCGACTCCGGATGCGCTGGCGTCGCGGCTGTCAGAAGTCGCCGGCCTGACTCACGCGGCCGAGTTGTCGCAGGTGGCCTTGCTCCCCGAAGAACTCCAGGCCCAGAAGGCGCTGTTTCCGCAGGGGCAACTCGATCAGGACCTTCAGCAGATCGACCTGCGTGATCGCAATTCGTGGCGGCTGCTCCTCGCGGAGGTCCCGACCGTGGAACTCCTGGAAGTGCAGCTGGTCAATGCCGTCGCGCCGTTTGTACTCAACGCGCGCCTCAAGCCGCTCATGCTCAAGGTGCCGACCGCCGACAAACATGTTGTCAACGTTTCCGCGGTGGAAGGGCAGTTCTACCGGAACTTCAAGACGACCCGCCATCCGCACACCAACATGGCGAAGGCCGCGCTCAACATGATGACGCGCACGTCGGCGGCCGACTACCACGCCGACGGTATCCACATGAACAGCGTGGACACCGGATGGGTCACCGACGAGGATCCGGCCGAGATCGCCGCCCGGAAGGTGGTCGACCACCGCTTCCACCCACCCCTCGACATCGTCGACGGGGCTGCCCGCATCGTGGACCCGATCATCGACGGCATCAACACCGGCACCCACGTCTGGGGTCAGTTCCTCAAGGACTACAAACCCACGCCCTGGTAGCTGGACGGCTGGACGAATGGGCACGTGGGCATGCAGGGCGCGCTGGGTTCGAGCGCGCCTCCTCGCAGGGCGCGCTGAACTTGCAGCGCGCCTGCAGTATCCTTGACAGGTGTTAAGAGCCGGAATTGTCGGGCTGCCCAATGTAGGCAAGTCCACGTTGTTTAATGCGGTCACGCGCACTCGGAAAGCCGAGGCCGCCAACTATCCCTTCTGCACCATCGACCCCAACGTTGGCATCGTCACGGTGCCCGACGCCCGGTTGCAGGCCCTGCAGGCCGTCGCGAAGACCAATGTCGTCATTCCGGCGGCGATCGAGTTTGTGGACATCGCCGGCCTCGTGAAAGGCGCGAGCACCGGAGAAGGGCTTGGCAACAAGTTCCTGACCCACATTCGCGAGGTGGACGCGATTGTCCAGGTGGTCCGATGCTTCGAGGATGAGGATGTGCACCACGTCTCGTCCACGGTCGATCCGGTGCGCGACATCGAAGTCATCAACACCGAGTTGATTCTCGCGGACTTGGACTCGGTGAAGAAACGTCGTGAGCGGTTGGCGAAGGAGGTCAAGCGAGGAGACAAGGACGCCGCCGCCGAAGACGCCGTGCTGGCCAAGCTGGAACCGGTGCTCGATCAGGGCACCCCGGCGCTGCTGGCCGACCTGACCGACAATGAGCGCGAGTTGGCGAAACCGCTGTTTTTGCTGAGCAACAAGCCGACGATCTTCGCGTGCAACGTGAAGGAAGGCGATTTGGCGACCGCCGACTCGAATCCCCATGTCATGAAGGTGCGCGAGTACGTGAAGGCGCACCTGGCCTGTGAGGCCGTCGTGATTAGCGCGCAGATCGAAAGCGACCTGGTGGATCTCGAGCCAGACGAGGCGCAGGCGTTCCTGCAGGAGCTGGGCGTGTCGGAGAGCGGCCTTGGCTCGCTGATCCGGGCCACCTATCATCTGCTGGGCCTGCGGACGTATTTCACCGCAGGCGAAAAGGAAGTCCGCGCCTGGACCATTCACGCCGGGGACACGGCGCCGAAGGCCGCGGGCGTCATTCACTCTGATTTTGAGCGCGGATTCATCAAGGCCGAGACCGTGGCCTATGATGACCTCGTGGCGTGCGGCTCCGTCGCGGCTGCGCGGGACAAAGGGCTCTACCGCATGGAAGGCAAAGAGTACGTCGTCAAGGACGGCGACGTGCTGTTGTTCAAATTCAACGTGTGACCCGACCAGAGACACTTATTCGGCAACTGAGCCTCAGACCCCACCCCGAAGGTGGGTGGTATTCCGAGGTGTTTCGATCCCGGAGCCATGTGACGGCTGATGGCCGGCGCGGGGAGCGCTCGGCGCTGACGTCCATTTACTTCCTGCTGGTGGCCGGCCAGTGTTCGCGCCTCCACCGGGTGTCCTCCGACGAGGCCTGGCATTTTTACGAAGGCGATCCCCTCGAATTAGTGTCCTGCGACGCAGCCCTCGAGCGGCGTGAGCACATCCGGCTGGGACCCTGGGACGGCACCGCGCGGCCCACACACGTCGTTCCCGCAGGTCACTGGCAGGCGGCCAGACCGGCCGGCGCATACACGCTCGTCGGATGTACAGTGGGGCCAGGGTTCGATTTCGCCGACTTCGCGATGCTGGGCGACGATCCGGATGCCGCCAACCGGTTGTGCGAACGCTTCCCTGAACTGGAGGAATTTCGATGACGGCCCTTGTCGTAATCGCCTTCGCATTCGCAGGATTGACCAGCGCCCCGCCGCCACAGCAATCCGCCGAGGAACTCAACGCGATCGTCGAACGCGTGGTGCGGGTGGCTGAACTGCACCGGCAGCGGCTCGAGCTCGAACGGGAACTGGCGGGACTGACGTACGGCGAGTCTCACCCCGTGGTGCTTGATGTGCGCCGGAAGCTGAACGCCGTGGTGTCCCAGATCCGGCGCGAGAATCTCGAAGCAACCCGGGCCGACGTTCGGATCCTCGCCGCGCGACAGCATGCACTTGAGGGGCAGTTGGCCGGTATGCACTTCGGGTCGGACCATCCCCTCAGGCGGAGCGCCGAGACCGAGCTGAACGCGGTCAAGGAACAGCAGCGCGTGGCAGCCGTTGCCGCATTGGCGAGTGGCGTCGAAGCGGAGCTCAAGGCGTTGGTGGCTGCGCGGCCAACAACGTTCGCGCCGTATCTCGAACTGGCGGACCTCTACGCGCTGGCGGGCCGTAACGAGGACGCTGCGGCGATGTTGACGCAGGCCCTGGCCGTACTCAAACTATCCGGTGGCCGCTAGCCTCTGCCTCCTGCTGGTCGCGTCCCTTGCCGTGGCGGCACCGGCCGCTCAGGCACCCGCGCCTCCCGCCCGGTTTACCGTACTGGTGGGCGGACATCCGCTGGCGGTGTGGACACGCACCGCCGCACCGCCACGCGCGACGATCCTTCTGGTCCATGGCCGCACGTGGAGCAGTCGCCCTGATTTCGATCTTCAGGTCCCTGGCCAGCAACGGTCCGTCATGACCTCTCTGGCGGCGCGTGGCTTCGCGGTGTACGCGCTTGATCTGCGCGGCTACGGGGCTTCACCCCGTGATCGGACGGGGTTCCTCACACCCATGCGTGCGGCGGCTGATGTTGTCGCGGTGTTGAAGTGGGTGGCTGCCCGCCATCCAGGGTTGCCGCCACCGTCGCTGCTTGGCTGGTCGCTGGGGGGCGCGGTCGTGCAGTTGGCGGCGCAACAACCTGATGCGGTGTTGTCGTCGCTTGTGCTGTTCGGGTATGCCGTCGATCCCGATCTCAGGTTTGCCTCAATGCCCGCGCCGGAACACCCGGCCATGCAGAAGACGGTCCGCGCGGATGCCGAAATCGATTTCATTTCTCCCCTGGTCACGCCCCGGGCGGTGGTTGATGCGTTTGTGACGCAGGCTCTCGCTGCTGATCCGGTGCGCATGGACTGGATTCGCGAGGACGAGTTCAACGACCTTCGTCTTGAAAAATTGACCATGCCGGTGCTGGTGATTCAGGGATCGCGCGATCCGGGCATGGACGACAGCACGACTGGAAAATTTGTCGCGGGGCTGGCGGCCGTCCATCGGCAATGGACGATCCTGCCAGGTGGTGATCACGCGGCACAGTTGGAAGATACGCACGACGCGTTTGTGGATGCGGTGGCGGGATTCATTCTACGACCGGTTCCTATACGGAGGCAGTGATGGGCAGAGCAGTATGGATTGTGACGTTGGTCGCCGTGGCGGGCAGTGTGCTTGCGGCATCGCAGCAGCAGGTGTCGCTTCCGGATGATCCGGTTGCGACGTTTTCGATTCTGGGCTACGACCCGGAGTCCGGTGAACTCGGCGGCGCGGTGCAGTCGCGGGTGTTCTCGGTCGGGAACGGCGTCTTGTGGGCTGAAGCCGGGGTGGGTGCCGTAGCCACGCAGGCGATCGTGGACGTGAGCTACGGTCCGCAGGCGCTCGACTTGTTGCGCAAAGGCGTCGCGCCGACGGATGTGATCAAACAAGTCTGGGAACGTGATCCGGACCCAGGGCTGCGCGGGCAACGATGGCCGAAAGCCGGCCGCCAGTTCGCGGTGATCACACCGGTGGGTGAGACCGCCGTGTTCACGGGGCCCGAAGCCAGCACGTGGGCCGGGCACAAGCAGGGCAAATACGCCACCGCGCAGGGCAACATCCTCGCGGGCCCTGCGGTGGTCGCCGACATGATCACGGCGTTTGAAACCACCAAGGGGCGGCTCGCATTCAGGCTGCAGGCCGCGCTCGAAGCGGGGCAGGCCGCCGGCGGCGACACGCGCGGCATGCAGTCAGCCGCGATGCTGATTGTGAAGAAGGACGGCGGCGTGTGGCTCCACAACGACGTGGTGCTGCGTCTCCAGGTGGATGACAACCCGGAGCCGATCAAGGAACTCCGGCGCCTGATCGAGCGCCGGTATCCACGCGGGGAATAGTCTGGCGCGCTGTAACCCAGCGCGCCCTACGTACGTGCATGCGGGGCGCGCTGAACTGTAGCGCGCCGTTGGAATAAATGACGTCGGGTGTCTTTTCCCGCTCTAAGCGATGCAGAAAAAGACACCCGACATCTTTTTAGAACCCGACCCCGAGCGTGATTCCGATCGTCCGAGGACGGCCGCTTTCACCGACGAAGCCCGACGGCGCGAAGAACGGATACGCAAATGCGGTCGGGATGTACCGCGTGTCGAACGCGTTGCGCACCCATCCTTCAATCGTCACGCCGCGTACATCCACACCGGCGCGCAGGTTCGCGAGCGCGTACGCCTTCTGCCCGGCCGTGTTGGCATCGTCATAATCAAACGTGCCGTAGCGCACCAAGTCGACGCGGCCGAAGGTGGAGACCCGGTCGCGTACCTGGCGGGAGAACTGCACGCCGACCGAGGCGGTGTATTCGGGTGTGAAGGGAATGCGGTTGTCGCCGACGTCGACGCCCTCCGAGGTGCTGCCTGCGTCAAAGCGCGCGCGCGTCAGACCGAGGGCGCCGAACACGTCAACACCGCGTCCAGCGCGCGCCATGAGTTCAAGTTCAACACCGCGGCTGGTCGCGCCACCCACGTTTGAGATGTAGAACTGCCCGGGCGCCAACGGGATTGGCCGGTTCAACTGCAGGTCGGTCCAGTCGACGAGGAAGACCGCCGCGTTCGCAATGACGCGGCCGTCGGCGAACGACGTCTTGCTCCCCGCCTCCATCGTCCACGTCAGTTCCTCGCCGTAGGCTTCCGCCGAGGGAGGCGCGGTCGGATTGAAGCCGCCGGCCTTGTAGCCGCGGCCTGCCGTCGCATACACGATCGACCCGGGTCTCACATGTACGGTCAACGACGCGTTCGGGGAAATGTTGGAGTACGTCACCTTTCTGGCCACTGCGGCAGGCGGCGCGATGACGGGATCAAAGTAGGTGTCGAGCGCAGCATCCTTGGTTTCTCGGTCGGCACGGGCACCCAGGGCGAGATCCACGCGGTTCGAGAACGAGAAGGTCGCTTGCGCAAAGCCGCCGAAGCCGAGGTCGTCAATCGTGCCCTTCGGCGAATACTGGCGCACCGGGAAGCCGAGGAGCGGCGACAGGACGAACGGGGAGAACCGGTTGATGGCGGTCTGTGCGTAGTTCTGCGTGAACATCACGCCGCCGACCTGCCAGGTCAGGGTGGCTGAGTCCGACAGGCGCACGGGCGCGCCGCCGGCGGACGCAAGACGCACTTCCTGGCTGAACTGACTGGCCTCTTCCGCGTTGTCGCGGGTCACCAGGCTTAACGGCGTGTAGTCGAGGTCTGTCTCGTCGCGGGTATCCCAGCGAAGGTACCCGGAGGTGGACGTCACGCTCACGCGGGATCCTTCGTACCGGGCCAACACGGTGGCCGAGCGGACGTCCCGGTTCTGAGAGCCCTCGAAGTCCCGCGCCACCGTGAAGGGATTCTGCCGAAGGCCCGCGAGATCGCTCAGCGCGTAGTCACCGTCACGCGACCGTTCGCCGCTGACGATCAGGCGCGTTTCAAAGCGTGCAGTCGGCGTCCAGAGCAGCTGGGCCTTGCCGAACGTCCCCTTGCGGCCGTCGATCGCGTTGCCCGTGATGCTGTTGGTCGTGAACCCATCACGTTCGCCGTGGCCAATCGCTACGCCGAGAGCCACCGTGTCTGACAGCGGCCCCGACACCGCGCCGCGAATCTCGCGCGTGCCGTTGTCGCCAAGCGGCGCCGTGAGGCGGCCGGTCCATCGTGAGAGGTTGGGGCGCGCCGACGAGATATTGACAAGGCCACCCAGGGTGTTGCGGCCGAACAGGGCGCTCTGCGGTCCACGCACAAATTCCACCTGATCCACGGCGATGAGTTCGATGCTCGACGCGTTGGCGTTCAGCACGGGCACGCCGTCGATAAACGTCGTGACGGCGGGGTTGGCCGGGCTTGATCCCAGTCCGCGGAATCGTGCGTTGCTGAGCTTGCGTGCGGTGAACTCGGTGAAGATGGAATTCGGCGCGGTGAGCACAGCGTCGCTGACGATCGAGACGCCGGCCCGCTCGAGCATGCCGGCGGTGATCGCGGTTACGCTGACCGGAAGGTCCTGCGCCTTGGCGGGTTCCTTCTGGGCGGTCACCATCACCTCGGGCAGTGTGATGACGGGTGGCTGCGTCTGGGCCAGCGCCGGTGCGGCCACGGCTGCGCACAACACGATCAGAGACAACTGTCGTACAGAAGCGATTTGGAGCATCCGGCGATTATACGAGAGCGGGGTGTAGAATCCGCCCCATGAGGCAGACATGGATTCTCGCAGGTGCGCTGGTGGCCGTGGCGTTCGCATCCGCACAGGCCCAGCGGCCCCCGATCGGCAACAACATCCGTCGGTTCGTCACCGTGGACGCCCCGGTCGTGGCCTTAACGCACGCGAAGGTGCTTGATGGCACGGGCGCGCCGGCACGCAGTGACCAGACGCTGATTATCAGGGACGGACGAATTGCCGCCATCGGTCCGAGCGGTTCGACGTCCGTGCCTGAAGGCTCCACCGTCGTGGATCTCACCGGCAAGACCGTGATGCCGGGCATGGCCATGGTGCACGAGCATCTCTACTACCCCACGGGTCCCGGCGTGTACGGACAACTCGGGGAGAGCTTTGTGCAGCTGTACCTCGCCGGCGGCGTCACGTCGATGCGCACCGGCGGCAACGTCCACGGCACGATGGACATCAACATGAAACGCCTCATCGAGGCCGGGTCGAAGGCCGGCCCCTGGATGGACGCGACGGCACCGTATCTCAACGGTCCAAACACGTTTCAGCAGATGCGCGTGTTGTCCGGACCGGATGATGCGCGGAAGCAGGTGAACTATTGGGCCGATGAAGGCGCGACGTCGTTCAAGGCGTACATGAACATCTCGCGTGACGATCTCGCGGCGGCCATCAGCGAGGCCCACAAGCGCGGGCTGAAGGTCACGGGCCATCTGTGTTCGGTGACGTACGCCGAGGCCGCGGAGTTGGGCATCGACAACCTCGAGCATTCGTTCATGGCGGCGACGGATTTTGTCGCCGACAAAAAGGCCAATGCCTGCCCAGGTCAGAGCATCGGCCAGCAGTCGGTCGCGGCGCTGGAGCCGAAATCTCCGCAGTTTCTCGCACTCGTGAAGACGCTTATCGACATGGGCGTGACGCTGACAACCACCCCGGCGGTGTTTGAGACGTTTACGCCCGGCCGCCCGATGCCGCCGGGGCTGGAAGTGCTCACACCCCAGCTGAAGGAGCAGTTCGAGCAGAACTACGCGCGCACTGCGAAGAACACCAGCTCGCTGTATGCGACCTTGTTTCCGAAAGGCCTCGCGCTCGACCTAGCGTTTTTCCGGGCTGGCGGCAAACTGGTCGCCGGCACCGATCCCACTGGCGGCGGCGGCGTGATCCCCGGGTTCTCGAATCAGCGGACGATCGAGATTCTCGTCGAGGCCGGCTTCACCTTGCCGGAGGCCATCCAGGTCGTGACACTCAACGGCGCGCGGTACCTCGGACGGGACCAGATCACCGGTTCGCTCGTCGCAGGCAAACAAGCAGACATCATCGTCTTCGACGGGGATCCGACGACGAACATCAGCGACGTGCGGAAGGTTGTGACGGTGTTCAAGCAGGGCGTGGGCTTCGACTCAGCGCGGCTCATCGCGAATGTCAGCGGACGCGTGGGGATCTTCTAGATGGGCAACTGGGCGGATGGGCCTGTAGGGCGCGCTGGGCTGTAGCGCGCCAACGGCCTCAGCCACTCCAAGTTGTTTTTTGCGATGCCGAGTCACAAAGTCGGCTGGCGACTCCATCGTTAAACGAGACGACGAGTGCTCGGGGGCGCCGACAAAGGGCGATGCCTTCTCTTGGACCACTGCATCGAGCCATTGGAGCAATGAGGCATTCCAGTGCCGCATTGGCTCATTGCCTCATTGGCATTGGCACGCTCAAAACCAGCGTGCCCTACGTACATTGGCACGCTCAAAACCAGCGTGCCCTACGTACAACGCTGCCGCCCACCGGGCCCGTCGCGGTGGTTCGCCATACGCCTCGGCCCGGCGGATGGTAAGGTATTGGGGGGTTGGGGGTTGCTGCCATGGAGCGTGTGAGGAATGTCTAGGTCCCGATTGGTGCCGGTGCTCGCGGCGGCCGCCATTGTTGGCGCTGTCACGATGGCGGCCGTGCTGACCTCGCTGGACCGTGATTTTTCCCAGGGTGCCGTCCACGACGACGTGCGACTCCCGCTTGACGTGGCCATTGTGGAAGCCACCGTCCCTCGCAACGCCACGCTCGAAAGCGTCCTCAAGAGCCATCCCGCATCCTCGCCCTTTGCCGATTCCATCGTGGGCGCCGTTCGCTCCGTCTTCAACCCACGCCACCTGCAGGCCGATCGGCCGTACCGTGTCACGACGACGCTGGATGGGTTGTTCCAGGAGTTCCGCTATCGACTGGATGCGGATCGGTTTCTGCGCGTGGCGCTAAAGGACGACAGTCCGGTCGAGACTCCCGAGTTCGACGTCGAAGTCGTTCCGTATCCGAAGGAAGTGGTCGTGGATGCGGTGGAGGTGGAAATCACCAAAGCCCGGCCGTCCCTTTTTGCCGCCCTGCAGGACAAGGGGGAGAACCTCCAGCTCGCGTTGTTGCTGTCGGAGGCGTTCTCCGGTGACGTGGACTTCAATTCAGACCTGCAGGATGGCGATCGCTTTGAGGTGTTGTTCGGCCGCGTGATGCGCGACGGTGAATTTTCTGGCTACGACGGCGTGCAGGCGGCGGTGCTTCACAACGACGGCCGCACCTTGACCGCCATTCGTCACGAAGGCCCGGACGGCCGCCTCGGCTGGTACGACGCGGACGGGCGGTCCCTCAAACGACAGTTTCTCAAGTCGCCCCTGGGGTTTGAACCCACCGTGACGTCGAGTTTCTCGAGGTCGCGGCTGCATCCGGTGCTCGGTGTGTATCGCGCCCATCGCGGTGTGGACTACCGCGCCGCCTACGGCACCCCGGTCGTCTCGGTCTCGGCGGGTACTGTGGTCGCGGCGGGCTGGTCGGGCGGCGCCGGCCGGCGCGTCGTGGTGCGCCACGTGAACGGCTACGAGAGCGCGTATTTTCACCTGTCGGCGATCGCGCCGGGCATTCGTCCTGGTGCGAAGGTGGACCAGGGCCAGACGATCGGCCGCGTCGGCAACTCGGGGACGGTCACCGCGACCCACCTGCATTACGAACTGAAGAAGGGGGGCGCGCACGTGAACCCGGTGACCGAACACCGGAATATGCCGCCCGGCGTCCCGATTCCTGCCGACAAGATGGGGGCATTCCTCGAGGCCCGGGATCGCCTGTTCGGACAACTCCGCCAGACGTTGTCGTCTGCCGCGCCCGCGCCGGTTCTGTCCGGCGCCTCGGGCCAGTAGACTTCTTTCAGCCATGGCTCACCTCTCACCGTTCCGGGCGCTGCGTCCGGCGCCGTCGGCGGCCGCGCGAGTAGCGTCGGTGCCCTACGACGTGGTCTCCACCGACGAGGCCCGCGCGCTCGCGGCCGACAATCCTCTGAGTTTTCTCCGCGTCACCCGATCCGAGGTCGAATTTCCTGACGGGGCTGACCCGTACGCCCCGGCCGTGTATGACCGCGCCGCCGGCAATCTCCGCGCGCTCGAAGCGGGGGCCCCGCTGGTGGAGGACGCCGAGCCCTCCCTGTATTTCTACCGTCAGCAGATGGGGGACCACGTGCAGACCGGACTGGCCGGGTGCTTCAGCGTGGATGAGTACGAACGCGACCTGATCAGGAAACACGAAAAGACGCGGCCCGACAAGGAAGACGACCGTACGCGTCACATCACCGTCGTCCGCGCGCAGACGGGCGTGGTGTTCCTTACGTACCGGGCCGTAGGGGCGGTGGATGCCATTGCCGCGCGTGTATGCACCGGTCAGCCGCTGTACGACTTCGCGGCACCGGACGGGATTCGTCACACCGTGTGGATCGTGCCGCCGGCGGACAGGGACGCGCTCGTGGCGGCGTTTGCCGCGATTCCCGCGCTGTATATCGCCGACGGACACCACCGCGCGGCCAGTGCGGCTCGTGCGCGCGCCACACTGCGCGAGCGCGGCGAGTCCACGGAACTGGCGGATCACTTCATCGCTGTGGCGTTTCCCGACCGCCAGTTGAAGATCCTGCCCTACCACCGCGTCGTGAAGGACCTCAACGGGCAGTCCGCGCCGGAGTTCCTTTCGGCGTTGCGGTCGCGGCTTGTGGTGCGCGACGGCGGCCCGGTTCCCGAGCGTCCTGAGGATGTGTCGGTCTATGTGGACGGTCGCTGGCACACTGTGACGCTGCCCGGTTCACCGGCCGGCACATCACGTGCCGACAGCCTCGCTGTTGCGGTGTTGCAGCGCGAAGTGCTGACGCCCCTGCTGGGCATCGGCGACGTTCGCACGGATAAGCGCATCGACTTTGTCGGCGGCGCGAGAGGGACGGCCGCCCTCGAAGCCGCGGTGAACGAAGGCCGGGCGGCCGTCGCGTTCTCGATGTTCCCTGTGTCGGTGGACGACCTGCTCGCCGTGTCAGACGCCGGCGACATCATGCCGCCCAAGTCCACCTGGTTTGAACCCAAGTTGCGCGATGGCCTGCTCGTGCATCGCATCTGAGGCATCCCGTCATGTCCATACATCGCATCTACAACTTTTCCGCCGGTCCTGCCGTTCTGCCGCTGCCCGTGCTCGAAGAAGCGCAACGTGATCTGATCGCGCTGCCGGGCGTCGGCATGTCGGTGATGGAAATCAGCCACCGTTCAAAGCCGTTTGACGCGATTCTGGAAAACGCCGAGGCGGACATGCGCTCGCTGGCCGGCATACCCGACGATTACCGGATTCTGTTTCTGCAGGGGGGCGCGAGCACGCAGTTCTCCATGGTGCCCATGAACCTGCTGACGGCGGGCGCCACCGCCGACTACATCCTCACCGGTGACTGGGGCAAAAAGGCGCTCAAGGAAGCGAAGAAGGTCGGCAAGACATCAGTGGCCGCGACCACCGAACCCACGAACTTCGATCACATTCCCGCGCAGGACGCGTTGACGCTGACGCCAGGCGCCGCCTACGTCCACATGACGTCCAACAACACCATCCACGGCACCGAATGGCATCACCTGCCGTCGGTGGGGGAAGCGCCGTTGGTGTCCGACACGTCCTCCAACATGTTTTCCCGGCCGATTGACATCGCCAGGCACGGCCTCATCTACGCCGGTGCACAGAAGAACCTCGGCCCCTCTGGTGTCACGGTCGTTATCATCCGGGAAGATCTACTCGACCGTTCGGCGGACTCGTTGCCGACGATGATGCACTACAAGGTGCATGCGGAAAACGGCTCGCGTTACAACACGCCGCCCGCGTTTGGGATTTACATCCTGGGCCTGGTGTTGAAGTGGCTGAAGGGCGTCGGCGGCCTGGCCGCCATCGAGCAGATCAACATTCGCAAGGCGAACACCTTGTACGCGGAGTTGGATCGCACGGAGTTCTGGCGTCCGCACGCGCGGAAGGATGCGCGTTCGCGCATGAACATCACGTTCCGTCTTCCGAGTGAAGAACTGGAGACCGCGTTCGCCAAAGCCGCGACGGCGGCCGGCTTCGACGGCCTCAAGGGCCACCGCAGCGTCGGCGGCATGCGCGCGTCCATCTACAACGCGTTCCCCGAAGAAGGCGTCACGGCGCTGGTGGATTTCATGCGGGAGTTCGAGCGCAAGAACGGGTGACGTAGGACGCGCTGGGGTGTGGCGCGCCATTGCAGGTAGGGTTGGGTAGGGTTGTATGGGTGTGACGTCTGCAGCGCTGGCACTTCTGCTGACGGGTACGGTGGCAGCGCCTGACGGGTCGCCCATTGCGGGCGCGACGGTGACCGCGATCGTGCGCGAGGTCGAGACCGCCACGACCGGGGCGAATGGCGAGTTCACATTCGACGCGCTGGAATTGCCACTCGATCTCGTCGTCTCGGCACCGGGATTTGCGACCATCCGCCTGCGGGTCACAGCGTCGCCTGTGGCGGTTACCCTGCTGCCCCGTGCCGCGGACGCGTCGGTCGTCGTTGCGGCTTCCGGAGCCCCTCCAGGGGGCGTCTCGCTGTCCAGGGAGACACTCGCCATCGCACCGGCCGTGACGTTGGATGAGCGGCTGCGGACCGTGGCGGGGTTCTCCCTGTTCCGACGGTCGTCATCCCGTTATGCCAACCCGACAACCCATGGCGTGACGATGCGCGGCCTGTCGGCGTCCGGCGCGAGCCGTGGGCTCGTCATCCTCGATGGCATTCCCCTCAACGATGGGTTTGGAGGCTGGGTCACCTGGACGCGTGTGCCCGCGGGCGCGCTCGATCGGATCGACGTGATCTCCGGAGCGGCCGGTGATCGGTTCGGATCGGATGCACTCGGTGGAGTCCTGCGCCTGCAGTCGGCTGTGCCGGATCGTTCGCTGGGGAGCCTGTCGATTGAAGGTGGCTCGGCCTCGACGTACACGATTGACGCGTCCGGGGGAGGTCGTCAGGGCCGGGTGTCCTGGTTCGGCGCCGGCGGTGGATTCAGGTCCGACGGCGCCATCCCGCTGGAAGCGAGCGCGGCGGGCATCGTGGATCGCCCCGCCGATGCGGAGTGGTGGAATGTGTTTGGGCGCGTGGACGTGTCGCTTCCCCTTGGGCGGTGGTCCATGTCGGGACTCAGCGGGCGCGATGACCGCGGCAACGGCACGGTACTGCAACGCAACCGGATGTCGGGCTCCACGCTGGCGACGTCGTACGTAGCTGCGGCCGCAGCGACCACGTTTTCGGCGCACGCATCGATCAGCCCGAACACATTTGATCAAACGTTCTCGGCCGTGGCCTCGGGTCGCGTCAGTGAGTCGCTGACCTCGACCCAGCGGATTGGAGGCACCACGACCCGCGCGGCGGTGGAACTGGGCCGGTCAGCCGCCGAAGGGTACGCCCTGGTGCGAGCCACCGCCTCTAGGGCAGCGGCCGACTTCGCCGAAGTTCGTCCGACGACCGCCACCAACGTGTCGCTGCGTGATGACGCGGAGAGTCTGTCAGCCCAGGCGGCCTGGACCGGACGGCCCAATCTCACGATCAGCGCCGGCCTCCGCCGGGAATGGCGCGCGGCACCCGACGCCGATGCGGCACGCGATCGGGCGGGCGTGGGTCGTGTGGCCCTCGAGTGGCAGGCGACCACCCTGATGACCGTGCGGGGATCGGCCGCGACCAGTCATCGATGGCCGACGCTCAACGAACTCGCCCGCGGCTTCCGTGTGGGCGCGCTGCTCACCAATCCGAATCCTGACCTGAGGCCGGAGCGGGCCCGCGCACTGGAGGGCGGCGTACGGCTTCAGCGGAACATGTGGACCCTCGGCGCAACGGCATTTGCGTCCGTCGTGCAGGACGCCATTGTGAACGTCACGGTGACAAATACCGTGCGGCAGCGTCAGAACGCCGGAGACGCCGTGGCCCGGGGTGTCGAAGTGGACGGCGAGTGGCGACCGACCGAACGGCTGCGTGTGCGTGGATCGCTGCAGTGGGTGGACGCCACGTTCGACAACGCTACCGAGCCGATCCTGAACGGGAAGCGCCTGCCGCAGGTGCCAAAGGCGAGCGGCACGGTCGCTGCGGACTTCTTGATGGCTCGCGGTGTGATGAGTGTGGTCGCGCGCTCGACGGGCCACCAGTTCGACGATGACCGGAATGTGTTCAGGCTGGCGTCGGCCACGCAGGTGGATGCACGCGCGCAGGTGACGTTCGGCCGAGCGGCCGTGTTTGGTGTCGTCGAGAATGTGTTTGATGGCCGCGTGGAAACCGGGCGAACCCCGCTCGTCAGCGTCGCACCAGGGCGTGCGGCGCGCGTCGGGGTGAGGCTGTTAATCGGCGACCTTCGCCGGTGACGCGCCGCGGCCACGGCCGCGACGGCGTCCACGACGGCGACGTTTTTGGCGACCGGTTCCATCAGCGGCGGCCGCCGCCTCACCTTCAGCGCTCGTCGGTCGTGGCAGCGACTCTCGGAGTGCCATCCACTGGTCCACCACATCGGGCGCATCGCCGAACACCTGCAGCCACACCAAGGCATCACCAAACGCCGGCCGGTTCGGCAGGCCCTTCGCGATGCGCGATGGCAACTCCGGATCCGTCAAACGTGGCACCATCGTCAGCACCTGCGCCAGGCGGTCGAGGTCGCGACGCGCGATCGGCAACAGACCCAGCTGCACGCGGGCGTCGCCGGAGGAACCGTGCCGCCGCGTAACCAGCCCGAGGGGCGCGAGCAGGGCGCCCATCAGCAGCGTGTTCGTCAGCTCCGGCGGCGGCGCATCGAAGCGGCGGCGGTGGGCGTCCAGGCGCGCGAGCGCCTCCCACACGCCGTCCGACACGTGCTTCAACTCGGGTGTCATCAGCTGCAGCAGTCCGAGATCGTGCAACATCCGTAAACTCGCTTCGGCGTACCCGGAGCGGAGAATCTTGTAGTACTCCTCCAGGAGCCGCGCCGGTGAGGCCTTCGCAATGAGCGGACGCAGTTCGCGAATCGCGTCGAGCACCACATCGTCGATGGTGAATCCGAGACGCGCGGCGAAGACGGCCGCGCGCAGCATGCGGACGGGATCCTCGACGAATCGCACCATCGGATCTCCGATGCTGCGAATCACGCGTTTCTCAAGATCGCGCAGGCCGCCGACGTAGTCGATGATGGAGTATGTCGCGATGTCGTAGAACAGTGCGTTCACCGTGAAGTCGCGCCGGAATGCGTCTTCTTCTGGCGTCCCGAACGTGTTGTCGCGCCGAATGATGCCGTCGGTACTGAGCGGCGCCGGGACGCTCGCAACGACCTGTGATTCGTCCGAGGCGTCAGCGGCATCACCGGGCAGCGGGTCGGGCACGTTCTTGCGGAATGTCGCGACTTCGATCGTCTTCGGGCCGAACTTCACATGGGCCAGGCGGAAGCGCCGGCCGATGATCCAGCAGTTGCGGAAAAGCTTCTTGACCTCGTAGGGATGGGCACTTGTGCCGATGTCGAAGTCCTTCGGCCGCCGCCCAAGCAGCAGGTCGCGCACGCCCCCTCCCACGAGGTAGGCGTGGTGCTGGGCTTGCTGCAGTCGATACAGGACCTTGAGCGCGTCCGGGTCAATGTCACGGCGCGAGATCGTGTGCTCGGCGCGCGGAACGATGACGGGCTCAACCACGAAAAGGAATTATAGGGGCGCAATGAGAGACATTGAGGATGGAGGATTGAGGAGTGAGGATTTAAACTGTTGAATCGAAAAGAGTTAATGGAACTTGTTATGATTTTGCAAGCTTCCAGTTTGGGCCTGATCCGACGTCCACAGTGAGCGGAACCCGCAGGGGGAAGGCATTTTGCATGACGTCCCGGACCAGGGCAGACACCACCGGTACGTCGGCCTCCGGGGCTTCAAACAGCAGTTCGTCGTGCACGGTCAGGATCATGCGGGTCGGGGCGGTCGCCGTCTGATTGTGCGTGGCGAGCGCGGCCGCGACGTCGATCATGGCCTGCTTCAGGATGTCGGCTGCGGTGCCCTGGATGGGCATGTTGACGGTCTCGCGCTCAGCTGCCGCGCGCACCTGACCGTTCGTGCTGGTCAGCTCCGGCATCATGCGACGACGACCGGTGATCGTTTTTACCAGTCCGGTGGTGCGCGCTTCGTCCAGTGTCGAGTCGATGTAAAGGCGCACGCCGGGGAAGCCTGCGAAGTAGGCATCGATGAACGCCTGCGCGGCGGCCTGCGGCACGCCGATGTCCTTTGCAAGCGTGAACGCCGTCTTGCCGTACAACAACGCGTAGTTGATGATCTTCGCGCGTCGCCGCAACTCATGCGGATCGAGCCCACTGTCCGCGCCAAACACGCGTTCGGCTGTGCGGTCGTGAATGTCCTCGCCGCGCTGAAAAGCCTCGATCAGGGCCTCGTCGCCAGACAGATGCGCCAACACCCGGAGCTCGATCTGCGAATAGTCGGCCGAGATCAGCGCGCAGCCCGGCTCCGCAATGAAGGTTGCCCGGATTTCACGGCCTGTCGCCGTGCGCACGGGGATGTTCTGCAGGTTCGGGTCGCTGCTGCTCAGACGGCCCGTGGCGGCCACGGCCTGATTGAAGGTCGTGTGCACACGACCCGTCTGCGGATGCACCAGGGCCGGCAGCGCATCCACGTACGTGCCCTTGAGCTTCTGGATGCTCCGCCACTGCAGCACGAGTCCCGGCAGTTCGTGCACGAGGGCCAGCTCCTCAAGGACGTCCATCGCGGTGGACGTGGCCCTGGTCTTTCCGGTCTTGCGCGTTGCCGGCAGCGCCAACCGCTCGAACAATACCTCGCTCAGCTGTTTGGGCGAGTTGATGTTGAACTCGCCGCCGGCGTGCGCGAAGATGCGCGCAGACAACCCATCCAGTTCCTGCTGCATCATCCTGCCCAGTTGGGCAAGTGCGGCGACATCGATCCGCACGCCGGCGCGTTCGATGTTCGCAAGAATCGGGATCAGGGGCTGTTCGAGGTCGCGGTACATGCCGTCGAGCCCGCCCGTGATCAGGTCCTCGCGCAGGCCCGCGGCCACTGTGAGCGGCAGGTCTGCGCGTTCGGCGGCGAATGCCAGCAGTGAATCCGCAGGGACCGCGTCCACCCCGACGGCCTTTGTGCCACGACCGGTGACATCGTCCCGGGTCAGGGCGCGATACCCCGCTCGCTCAAGGGCCAGCTCCTCGAGGGCATGGCCCGATCCGGTGGCATTGACCAGATAACTCGCGATCATCGTGTCGAGGTCCAGGCCGTCGATGGGCAGGCCGTGCCGCGCCAGGACCACCGCGGTGGTCTTCAGGTCGTGGCCGACCTTCCGCACACCCGGGTCGGCGAGCACTGGGCCGAGTGTGGCCACAACCGTGGCCATCGGGACGTTCGGCGTTTCACTCAGGCCTGAGTGGCTGATGGGAATGTACCGGGCGCGTCCTGCCGTCGTGGCCATCGCCACGCCGGTCAACATCGCGCGCATCGCCGATCCGTCTGTCGTCAGCGCGGCAATTGACACCTCACCCGCCGCACGCGCCTCAGCCACGATCGCGGCCAGTTCCTCGTTCGTCGTCGCAATCGCGTAGTCGCGCGCCGACGTGGCGGCGGTGGGCGCGTACTCGGCCGTCATCGTGCGGAAACCGAGGCGCGAAAACAGTTCGTAACAGCGCGTCGCGTCCGCGCCGGTGTATTGCAGCGACTCCGCATCAAACGTGACGGGCACGTCGGTGCGGATGGTCGCCAGCACCCGGCTCGCCCTGGCGTCGTCGGCATGCGCGACCAGGGCTTCCCGATAGCGTTTCTGCGTGAGCGACGGCGCCGCCGCGAGCAGCGCGTCCAGCGTGCCGTGCGTCGTGATCAACTCGCGCGCGCCCTTTTCGCCGATGCCGGGCACGCCTTTGATGTTGTCCACCGAGTCGCCCATGAGCGCGAGGACGTCGACGACCTGATCCGGTCTCACCCCAAATCGCTCGACCACTCCCGATGTGTCGTACCACGTGCCATCGTCTTTCGGGTTGTAGATTCGGAGGCCGTCGCCAACCAGTTGGAAGAAGTCCTTGTCGCCAGTCACGATGGCGACTTCGAATCCCGCAGCCCTGGCCTGCACCGCCAGCGTGCCGATGACATCGTCGGCTTCAAAGCCGTCCGCGTTCACGATGGGGACCCCCATGGCTTCGCAGGCGTCGTGGACGAGGGGGACCTGTTCGGCGAGGTCGCCGGGCATGGGGGCTCGATTGGCCTTGTAATCCGCAAACAGGTCGTCGCGAAACGTCCGGCCGGGGAGGTCAAACGAGGCCACCAGGTAGTCCGGCTTGTGGTCGGCAATGAGTTTCCGCAACATGGAGACAAATCCGTAGACCGCGTTGGTGGACTTGCCGTCGGGACCCGTCAGACCGCGAATTGCGTGGTACGCGCGGTACATCTGGGAATTGCCGTCAATCAGGAAGAGGCGGGGCACGAGAGAATGTATATCATTCGGTCGTGAGTCTTCGTGGCGCGTGGGTGGCACTGGTGGTGCTGGTGGGGGTGAGCGCCTGCTCGAATCCCCTGGTCCAGCACTACGAATACGACGAACAGACCTATCTCAGCGTCGACGGGTCGGCGCAGGTGGTGATTGCGGCCTCCGTGCCGGCGCTTGTGGCGTTGCGCGGCGTGGCCCTCGATGTGTCGCCGTCCGCGCGCCTGAACACCGAGGACGTCCGCCGGGTGTTTGAGGCCGCCGGCTGTCAGGTGCAGCGTGTCGGCCGTCCCTGGCGTCGCGACGGGCGCCGGTTTGTGCAGGTCAGCCTGACAGTGCCCGACGTGCGCAAGGCCGCGTCATGCGGCGTGTTGGCGTGGTCCACGTACAGCTTTGACCGGGCACGGGACGAGGTGGGACAGGAGCGGCTGGTCTACCGGCAGACGGTCGGCGCACCGGCCGGCGCCTCCCCGGGGGACGTGAAGTGGACCGGGGCCGAATTGGTCGGCTTCAAGCTGCACCTGCCGAGCAAGGTGTTGCACCACAACGTGCGGCGGTTGGAAGACAACGAGCCGGGCTCGACGGAGCGTGGCAACATCCTGACGTGGGAGCAGCGTCTCACGGATCGTCGCGCCGGCACGCCGGTTGTGATGGAAGTCTTTACCAAACCCGAGTCGATCCTCTACCAGACGCTGTTCCTCTTCGCTGGTGCGTTTGCAGCCGCCGTGGCGTTGCTGCTCACGATCATCTGGTTCGTGATTCGGCGCGGGCGCGTGCGCCTGAAGGAACTGCGCAAGTAGGGCCCGCTGAACTGCAGCGGGCCGCCCTACGGCAATCCTCCCGCCAACCGAATGTCCTGCGTCTTGCGGTCGCCGTCGTTGAGGGTGATCCGCATGGACGCCGCGAGCAGTTCCCGCAGGAATGCGGGATCAAACCATTCGCCGGGTTCGACGTCGGTGACGGCCGCGAGTCCGTAGTCCCCGGGAGGCAGATTTAGCACGGTATACCGGCCGTCGGTGCCTGGGCGGACTGACTGAATGCGCCGCGCCTGCGGCACCCAGTACCGCGGGTCTGTGGGAAAGATGACGATGGAGTAGTCGGATGTCGCGACGCCCTGCGCGTCCTGCAGCAGTCCGCTCAGCTCCGTCGTGCGGTCGGCGAAGGTGATCACCGCATCGCCGACATTCATGTTCGGACCAATCTCGAGCGGAAAGTCGAGTGTTTCGCGACCGCCCGCCAGTGAGGACTGCAGTTGCCATGAACCGGCGCCGCCTGCGGCAAGAGCGCCGCCCTGACCCACGCCGGGCCCTCCGGTGCCGGCCGGTGCACTGCCACGCAGGGAGTACCGGCCTGGCGGGACGCCGGTGATCGTGAAGCGGCCTGAGGCATCAACGGTGGCCGGCGGGACGCCGCCGAATTCTCCGTCCTGCGTGCCGACCGATGTGAGCGTGACGCGGACACGCGTGAGGTCGGCCGGCGGCAACAGGCGCGTGCCGTCGAACACCACACGCCCTGTGATGGTCATGCCCTGCTGCAACTGCAACGCGACATCGTTCACGTCACGACCATCGACAGTGACTTCCGACTGTGCCCACAGGATCTCCGTCGGGACGTTCTGGCCACGCCCCCCACGTCCGCCGCCGCGTCCGCCCATCTGCGCGGCCGGCACCTCGGTTTCTGTGCCGGGTTGCGGGAGGCGAATCTGGGCACGGGCGGTCACGCGGTACTGGCCCGGCGTCACATTGCGGAAGTTGAAGCCGCCCGTCTGATTGGCGCGGACCGTTTGCGTGGCCCCCGGCAGCCCAGGCAGCGTGTCGAGTGGCGCGAGCGTGACCTGCGCCCCGGCCGGCACGGCCCCGTCATGTCCGGAGAGTGTGCCGCTCACCTGGGAGGTCGAGACCAGCTGCAGCTGGAAGTCCACGCCGAACCGCTCCTGTCCGACAACCACCTCCACCATGGTGGCCCCCGACGGCGACGTCGTACCCGGGAAAAACACCGGCGCGTATCCCACGGAGGTCTGGCCATCCGGATCAAGTTGCTGCTGCAGTTGATCGAGCATCTGCTGGCCTCGACCACCCGCCATGCCCTGCAAGAGGTCCCCGAGCTGGCCCCCGCGCCCCCCCTGTCCGGCGACGCCGGCCAGCACGCCGAGGCCGCCGCGTCCGCCCACCTGCTGCTGCATCTGCGAAAGTGCCGATTCAATCTCGGCCGCGACCGACGTCTGCAGGATGCCGAGTCCCGTGTTCCGGGGTTGGGCGGTGACGACGTATTGCCCCGGCTGGAGTCCGTAAATGCGGTACATCCCGCGGTCGTCAGTCGTGCTCGTGCCGGCGGACTCCAGACGTTTCTCGCCGGTCCGAATCACCTGACGAAGCGCGCGCACCGCCGTACCGGGCGACGGCTCCCCGTACTCGTCGAGGACCACGCCGGTGACGACGCCACCCTTGGGCATCGGGATGGGCCGGCCCTCAAGCTTCTGTCCGTCGGCCAGTTGAATGGGCGTGCCCGCACGACCCGGCGCTTTCGCGCCGTACGCGATGGTCACGTAGCCGGCTTTTGAGGCGTTCATCGTGTAGCGGCCTGCCGGCAGCTGCGTGAAGACAAACCGTCCCTCATCATCCGTCACGGTGGATCGCTGGCCGCGCAACTCGGCGCCGCTGAGTGTGACCCGCGCACGACGGACAGGCGTGCCGGCGTCGCCGCTGATGACCTGCCCGAGGATCATGCCCGTCCCGACCACAGGCACCTGTGCGGCATCACGAGCCTGTGCCGCAGCCGCGCCTCGTACCCCGCCACGTCCACCCTGCTGGGCCGTGCCGCCTTGTCCGCCTTGAGCGGAAAGCAGGGGGCTGATGAGGATGCTGGCGGCCACAGCAAGTACCACCGCCACTCGGAGATTGGTGCGCGCGTGCAAAATCATGGTCATCAGGATCCTTTGACCGGAGTTACGCCCGGGGTGTCACACCCGTTTAGACCGGCGCTCCTGGAGGGTTATTCCCGCTGGCGGCGCAGTTCGACGACTCTGGCGTCACCGTCCCGCAGGTCGACCAGCATGCCCCGCGCCCGGAGGGCCCGGAGGCGGTCCGGCGCCATCCAGCCCTCGGCGTCGGCCTCGTCGATGGCCACGATTCGATAGCGGCCGGGCAGCAGGTCTGGCAGGAAAAACGTCCCGTTGGTGCGGACGCGCACGCTGCGCATCCGGCGAGTGCTCACGCTGGCAGGCGAGTCGGGGAAGAGCAGCACGGTCGCCGTGGGGTCGCCAAAGGGGCCGGCGCCACGCACGGTGCCGCTCATCTCACGTCCGGCGTCAACACGGCCGGACGCCACATCGCCACCTCGGCACTCAATGCCCGAAGTACTGGTGCATGAGGCCGATCGTGGCCAGACCGAGGCCGATCAGCACGATCTGGCGCAGGCTGTTCGGGTCCGACTCTCCCCGGTGCAGATGCGGGATCAGGTCCGCCATGGCCACGTAGAGAAAGTTGCCGGCGGCAAACGCGAGCACGTACGGCTGTGCGAGGGGGACACTCGCGCCGAACAGCAGCATGAGCGCCGCGCCGGTCAGCCCCCCGATCGCCGACGCCGCGTTGAGCATCAGCGCCTTGCGGCGCGAGTGGCCGGCCGCGAGCAGGATTCCGAAGTCACCTGCTTCCTGTGGAATTTCATGCGCAATCGCGGCCAGCGCGGTCATGATGCCCGCCGGGATTGACACCAGTGTGGATGCGGCAATCGCCACGCCATCCACGAACGTGTGGACCGCGTCGCCGACGATCACCAGCGTCGCCGTGCTCTGATGCACGTCGCACGCCTCATCGTCATGACAATGCCGAAGCAGGACCAGTTTCTCTAGGACAAAAAACGTGAGGATGCCGCTGAGCATGACGGCAAACGCCCGCGCGGGCGGCAGTGTCTCAAGCGCCTCGGGCATCAACACCAGCGCGGCGGCGCCCAGCAACGTGCCGACGGCAAAAGACACCAGCCACGGCACGACATGCGTGCGCACACGCTTGTCGAACAGCAGCAACAGGCCGGCCACCAGGAGGCCCCCGATGCTGCCAACGACGGACAGGCCCAGCGCAGCCAGCCAGGTGATCGCGGTCTCAGACACGGCTCATTAGCCTAGCACCGTGCATCGGTGCACCGGCGCACTACGACGCCGTAAATCCGCGGCGCGCGCCAGGGTCACGGTCGTTCCTCCACGGTGGCGGCCGTCGTGCCGGCCAGCGGTTCGCCCCGACGGTCCACGTGGGCGAACACTCCGCCGTCCTGCCGACGGAATCCCAGCCGGAACCGGCTCACCTTCCCGATGCCTGCGAGACGAATGGTGAACGGAGATTGATCACCTGGCGCCAGCACCGGCACGTCAATCGACGCCGTGCCCGACGTAAAGTACTCCCCGTCGGCTCCGAACAAGTACACGACGGCACTCAGTGCTGGTGTGGCGCGTCCGGCTGCGGGATTCTGCACAAGTCCGGTGACGATGAATTCACCTGCAGGATCGCGGCGATGGCTCAAGGCGACCAGTTCAAGCGGAGCGTCCGCCGGTGGCGCCGCAAGTGTCGACCACGCCCTCGAAGGCGCCGACCCATACAGGGCGTAGACCGACGCCGCACCGATGGCCATGAAGATCGCCACAACGGCAAACAGCGCGCCCCAGCTCGTACGGACCGGTTCGGGCGACGCCGCATCGAACAGGCCCGGCGCGTTGTACGTGATTTCGATCGCCGACGCCTCCCGCTCGTCGCGTCGCCAGTCGAGTTCCGGCTCTGCCGCGGTCGCGAGTGCCCGCAGATGTGCGACGCGCGCGTCAGTCTGTGACCGATCGCGTCGCAGCAGCCGCCACGCAAACAGGCACATGGCCACCGCCAGCACAAGGGCGATCACCATGACGACGACGAGCAGGGACTCCATCAGCAGTTACCTCAACGAAAATCCGACAGCGACTTCAACGAGTACATCGACCGCCGATCCCAGACGACGCGCGGGCGAGAAGCGCCACTGGCGCACAGCCGCAATCGCGCGTTGGTCGAGACCGCTGCCGAGCGCATGCAAAACGCGCACACCGCCCACGGTGCCATCACGGCGCACCACGATCTCGAGGACGACATCTCCTTCACGCCCGCGTCGGCGCGCGTCCTCGGTGTACGTCGGGCGCACTTCCCTCAGGAGCTGGGGGGATCAATACCGCTGCCCGGGCGGAAGGGGCCGTCACCCTCGCCGATCCCGGAGCCCAGCCCGGACCCGATGTCGCCGCCGCCGGGACTGGGACTCGGCGGAGCCGACTGCGGAGGGGCGTCGACGACGCCGACAACTTCTTTGGCGTCTCCTGTATCAGGCACGACAGGTGCCGCCACCGGTGACCGCTCGGGCGGGCGCGTCGGCGAGGGGCAATCCCCCCCGCCGCCGGGATTCGGGCTCCACCGGGACATCCGCGGCGGCGGCGATCTCCCGGGTCGAATAGAGCTCGGTCACTTTTGCCGTTTCGGCGCGAGCGGCGGACGGCAACAGGGGGTCGCGATAAACTGCGCGCATGAGCGAACAGGCGTGGGGTGCAGGGTGTGTCGCGGTGGTCACTGGGGCATCGTCAGGAATTGGCAAGGCGGCGGCTGAACGGTTCGCCGCCGATGGCCTCACCGTGATGGGCGTCGGCCGGGACGGCGCGGCGTTGGGGCCGGGTGGGTTTGTGATGGACGTGACGTCAGCGGGAGGGCCCGCCGCGATCGTCGCGGAGGCGCGCCGACGGCACGGTCGTATCGATGTGCTGGTGAACGCCGCCGGAGTGATTGCCTCGGCCGGGGTGAAGGAGACGACCGACGAGGCCTTTGACGCGATGCTCGACATCAACCTGCGCGCGTCGTTTCGTCTGCTGCGCGACGCGACGCCGTCGCTCATAGAGACTCGCGGGTCCGTCGTCAACCTGTCGAGTGTGGCCGGCACCCGCGCGTTTCCCGGCCTGTTGTCCTACTGCGTCAGCAAGGCGGCGGTCGATCAACTCACGCGCTGTGCGGCACTGGATCTCGCGGCGAATGGTGTCCGCGTCAACGCCGTGAATCCCGGAGTGGTGGTGACCAACCTGCACCGCCGGGGCGGGATGGACGAAGCGCGGTATGCCGCGTTTCTTGAGCACTCCAGGGCCACTCATCCGCTGGGTCGTCCCGGCACCCCGGAAGAGATCGCCGAACTCATCGTCTGGCTGGCGTCACCCCGCGCGTCGTGGATTACGGGGGAGACGATTTCGATCGACGGCGGCCGCCACCTGACCTGCCTGCGTTAGCGGGCACGGGCCGCTTCGAAATAGGCGATGTCGTCCAGACTTCCCAGATAACGCGCGGCGCGCAGGCCGGCGGCGGTCAGGCGGGCAACGACGTCCTTCGGATCGGTCAGCGGTTTGGTCTGGGCGAGGCGGAACAGGCCCGGGCGGGGGAGCGGCTCGCAGACCGCGATCCGGCCTCCTGGACGGACCACGCGAATGGCCTCACCCAGGACCAGCGGGGCCTGGGCACCGAGCGCGGCCAGGCCGATTGGCAGGATCACGACGTCGAAGGTGTGTCCGTCCATGGGGAGCATCGCCAGGGGAGCCTGCACGAACTCGAGGAGCGCTCCGGCGTCTGCGGCGGCCTTGGTCACCCGGCCGGCTGCGCCTTCGGCATTGTCCACAACGGTGGTCTGGCCGTTCAGGCCGGTGACGGCCCCAATCGCTCCGGCCAGATCGGGGTGGCCTGCGCCGGCAACCAGCACCGTATCGCCCCCTTTGATTCCCAGCATGGCCACCGCGGATTGTTCGGGGCGTCCCTTCGACTGCCGCAGCATCTTGAGAATGGTGAACATGGCCGAATGATATAGTTCCCACTTGTGACTACTGGCATTTCTCTTGCTCCGGCCGAAGGCAAACTCGGCATTCTTCTGGTTGGATTGGGTGCGGTCAGCACCACCACGATTGCGGGCGTGCTGGCCATCCGCAAAGGTCTGGCGAAGCCGATCGGCTCGCTGACCGAGATGGGCACCGTCCGTCTCGGCAAGCGCACCGAAAACCGCACGCCCACCATTCGTGAGTTTGTGCCCCTTGCCGAACTCAACGACATCGTGTTCGGCGGCTGGGACATTTTCGAGGACAACTGCTACGAGGCCGCGAAACATGCTGGCGTGCTCGACGAGAAGCTCCTTGATCAGGTGAAGGACGAACTCGCCGCGATCAAGCCGATGGCGGCGGTGTTTGACCGCCACTACGTGAAGCGCCTCGATGGTCCGAACGTCAAAAAGGGCAAGAACAAGAAGGATCTCGCCGATCAGCTGATCGCGGACATCCGCAAGTTCAAGGCCGACAACAACTGCTCGCGTGTGGTCCTCATCTGGGCCGGGTCCACGGAGATCTTCCTGACCGAGTCGGCGTGCCACAAGTCGATCGCGGCGTTTGAGAAGGGCCTGGTCGACAACGATCCGGCGATTTCGCCGAGCCAGATTTACGCGTATGCGGCCATCAGTGAAGGTTTGCCGTACGGCAACGCGGCGCCCAACCTGAGCGCCGAAGTGCCGGCGCTGCGTGAACTCGCCGCGAAGACGGGTTCGCCGATTACGGGCAACGACATGAAGACCGGGCAGACGCTGATCAAGACGATCATCGCCCCCGGCCTGAAGGCGCGCCTCATTGGCGTGGCCGGCTGGTACTCGACCAACATCCTCGGCAACCGCGACGGTGAGGTGCTCGACGATCCCGAGTCGTTCAAGTCCAAGGAAGAGAGCAAGAAGGGCGCGCTCGACTACATTTTTCAGCCGCACCTGTATCCGGATCTCTACAAGGACATCTCGCACGTCGTGCGCATCAACTACTATCCGCCGCGCGGCGACAACAAAGAGGGCTGGGACAACATCGACATCTTCGGGTGGCTCGGCTATCCGATGCAGCTGAAGATCAACTTCCTCTGCCGCGACAGCATCCTGGCCGCGCCCATCGTGCTCGACGTGGCGCTGTTCCTCGACCTCTCCAAGCGCGCCGGCTTCTCGGGCATTCAGGAGTGGCTCTCGTTCTACTTCAAGAGCCCGATGCACGCCCCCGAGGTGTACCCGGAGCACGACCTGTTCATCCAGTTGATGAAACTGAAGAACACGTTGCGCTACATGCGCGGCGAAGAGCTCATCACGCACCTCGGCCGCGAGTACTACGACTGATCATGGGACGTTACCAACCGGCACTGCTCGGCGGAATCTTCATCGGTGTGCTGTCGTCGTTGCCGGGGCTCAGTCTGGCCAACTGCTGCTGCCTGTGGGTGTTGAGCGGTGGTCTGCTGACGACGTACCTGATGCAGCAGAACGATCCCAGGCCGCTTGAGACCTCCACGGCGTCGGTGGCCGGGCTGATCGCCGGCGCGATCGGCGGACTGATCACGGCACTCATCAGCATGCTCCTGGTGAATTCGGAGGCCCAGCGTGAGGCGCTGGATCAGGTGTTCGGCCAGATGGGCGATATGCCGCCTGACATGGTCGCGATGATCGAGCGATTCACGACCGGTCCTGCGGCGGCGATCATCGGCTTTGTCGTCACGGTGCCGCTGTTTGCCGTGTTCGGTCTGCTGGGCGCCCTGCTGGGGCTCGCGTTCTTCCGGAAGAAGCCGGGGCCGACGGAGGCTGCGTGAGCCAGCCGGGGAATCGCCCGGAAATCAACGCGTTGCTGAACGAAGCTCGCGTTTTTGAACCAACCACCGAGTGGAAGACACGCGCGCGGGTGACCGACCCCGCCGTGTACGACCGTGCCGCGGCGGATCCCGAAGGCTTCTGGGAAGACTGGGCGCGTGAACTCGAGTGGATCCGTCCCTGGACGCAGGTGCTCGACTGGCAGCCGCCGCACGCGAAGTGGTTTGTCGGTGGCCGGCTCAACGCCAGCGTCAATTGCCTCGATCGCCACGTGCGCACGGCGCGCCGCAACACCGCCGCGATCATCTGGGAAGGCGAGCCAGGCGATCGTCGCACGCTCACCTACTTCGACCTGTATCGGCAGGTGTGCCAGTTTGCCAATGTGCTCAAGCATCTCGGCATCCGCAAGGGTGACCGCGTCGCGATCTATCTGCCGCTGATTCCGGAACTCGCGATCGCGATGCTTGCGTGCGCGCGCATCGGGGCGGTGCACTCGGTCGTCTTTGGCGGCTTCAGCGCGGAAGCGCTGCGTGATCGCATCAACGACTCACAGTGCGCGTTGTTGATTACCGCTGACGGCGGGTTCCGACGCGGCCAGCTCGTTCCCTTGAAACAGACATCGGACGAAGCGCTCGAGGGGACTCCGTCGATTCAGAACGTCGTCGTCGTGAAGCGCCAGGCCGGCGAACCCTTCCCTGTGCACATCAAGGAAGGGCGCGACCATTGGTATCACCGCCTCATGCAGGACGCACCGCTTGAGTGTGCGCCCGAGCCGATGGACAGCGAAGACATGCTGTACATCCTCTACACCTCGGGCACGACGGGTAAACCGAAGGGGATCGTCCACACCACCGGCGGGTATCTCGTCGGAACCTATGCGACGACGCGCTGGGTGTTTGACCTGCAGGACACCGACGTCTATTGGTGCACGGCGGACATTGGTTGGGTCACCGGCCACTCCTACGTCGTGTACGGCCCGCTGCAGAACGGCGCGACCGTCGTGATGTACGAAGGCGCGCCGGACTGGCCGAACAAGGACCGGTTCTGGGAGATTGTCGAGCGATACGGCGTCACGGTGTTCTACACCGCGCCCACGGCGATTCGTGCGTTCATGAAGTGGGGTACTGACTGGCCGGCGCGTCGTGACCTGTCGAGCCTGCGGCTGCTCGGCTCGGTCGGCGAGCCCATCAATCCTGAGGCATGGATGTGGTACCACGAACACATCGGAGAATCCCGGTGCCCGGTGGTCGACACCTGGTGGCAGACGGAAACGGGACACATCCTGATTGCGCCGTTGCCCGGAATCACCCCGCTCAAACCCGGATCCGCCACCAAACCGTTTCCTGGAATCACGGCCGAGATTCGCACCGGTGCCGGCGTCCCGGTTGAACACGGCGGCGGATTGCTCGCGCTCACCAAGCCCTGGCCCGGCATGTTGCGCGGGATCTACGGCGACCCCGAACGATTCGTGAAGACCTACTTCAGCCGGTGGGACGACGGCGTGTACTTCACGGGTGATGGCGCGCGGCGCGATGCGCAGGGCGACTACTGGTTGCTGGGTCGTGTGGACGACGTGTTGAACGTGGCGGGACATCGCATCGGCACGATGGAGGTCGAGAGCGCGCTGGTGGATCACCCCTCGGTCGCGGAAGCCGCTGTGGTCGGCCGATCACACGACATCAAGGGACAGTCCATCGCCGCGTTTGTGACCGTGAAGGAAGGTATCCGGGCCGGTGCCGGTCTTGTTGACGAACTGAGGGAGCACGTCGTCCGGAAGATCGGGGCGATTGCGCGTCCGGACCAGATCCTGTTTGCCGCTGATTTGCCGAAGACGCGGTCCGGCAAGATCATGCGACGCCTGCTGCGCGACATTGCGGAGGGGAAGGCGCTCGGCGACACGACAACACTGGCCGACCCGAACGTGGTCCGTCGACTCAAGGACGAGTATGAGGCGGAGGAATCGTGAATCGATTGCCACTTTCCGAGTCCCTGATTCCCCGATGAAGCGAACGTTCCCCTGTCCGGAAGCGTATTAAGGTGAAGCCATGGCACTGATCCAGACCAACGACCTGTGGAAGACCTATCAGATGGGCACGGAACTCATTCATGCGCTCCAGGGCGTGTCGATTGAGATTGAGCGTGGCGAATACGTCGCGATCATGGGCCCCAGCGGGTCCGGCAAATCGACCCTGATGAATCTGATCGGGTGCCTGGACACCCCGTCAAAGGGCAGCTACCTGCTGAACGGCAAGCAGGTCAGTGAGATGAATGACGACGAACTGGCCCGTATCCGGAATGAGGAAATCGGGTTTGTGTTCCAGACATTTAATTTGCTGCCCCGCGCGACCGCCCTCCACAACGTCGAATTGCCCCTCATTTATGCGGGGATCTCAGCGAAAGTGCGGGGGGAGCGGGCGGCTCAGGCGCTCGACAAGGTTGAACTTGGGGATCGGAAAACCCATCGACCCAATCAGTTGTCGGGTGGTCAGCGGCAGCGCGTGGCTATTGCCCGTGCATTGGTCAACAACCCGTCGATTCTGCTGGCCGACGAACCCACCGGGAATCTGGATTCCAAGACGGGTGTCGAAATCATGAGCCTGTTCGAGCGGTTGCATCAGGCCGGAAATACAATTGTGTTGGTCACACACGAGCCGGAAGTCGCTGCTCATGCCCACCGGTCGATTCATATTCGGGACGGGCAGGTCGAAAAGGATGTACGCCGGGCGGCGTGATAAGCCTGTAACTTACTCAAAAATAGACATTTAAGAGCAAATAAGCCTGGGTCATCTGCCGAGGCTTTTTTGTATATTCTAATTTACCTATAAATAAATATATTGTCATTTTAAGAATAACAAAACCGTGTCAAAACGCGGCTCTTGATATGACACAAGAGCCAATTATGGTGTATTATATGACTGCGAATTGGAAATTGGATTCGACTGAGAGATTTTTTATATGGCTACGAACAAGGCGTTCAAGCAACTCGCCTCGGTACTTGCCGTCGCAGTGATTGCTGCCACAGCGCACGGTGTGTTTTTTGCGCCGACTGAAGCAGCCACTTACGGGGCACCCGCTGCGGGTATCCGTCTTTCGACGTGGGATCACTATCAACAGCAGTGGTCGATCTACTTTGTCGAAGAACATCTCAATGATGCTGTGAATAATCCCGGCGGAACGATTCGTCACGGCGAAGGCGCCATCATCGAACTGCGTCCCGTCGCGGGCGAACTCACGTTTGATCAGGTGCCCGCCGGTCTGGCGTACACGGTCATCAACGATCTGAACGCGCTCGGCATCACCGCTCCCGGTGCCGTGCCTGTCGACAAGGACGGTGTGGAGCAGCCGCAACTGGCGGCGTCAGGCACGCCTGTCTACATTCAGTTGAACGTCAGCACGGTGGCGACCAGTGTGCCGCCTCCTGTCAACCACGTGGGGCCGTGGGCGGGTCCGCTTGATCCCACCGACGATGATCTGGCGGCGCTTGACGCGGGTGGCAGTGTTGGCAAGCATTCCGTGACGCTTGGCGCGACGGCTGACACCGTGTCCTTTACGTGGGATATCAGTCGGTGGGCGAAGGGTGACCTCTTTCTCGGCCTGAACAACCACACGTACAAGGTGCTCGACCGCACCGGCCACTTCAAGCGCTTCGTGGCGACTGCCGATCTCGACGACCCTGATCACGCTGCATTCGAGTGGTACAACGAGACCAGCGGCTGCGCGACGAACTGGAAGACCGGCGAGATGTTCGCCACCAACTTTGGCGACGGCATGCCCGCCGTCAACGTGGTGACCCGGCAGCCCAGCGCGGTCGGGCCCGCGCGTACGCTGTACTCGCCGCTGAGTCGTCGTGTATCGACGCGCATTGAGCGTCCGGACTTCTGGTCGTGGTGGGGCATCGACTCGAACCCGGAGTCCGTGGTGTTCGACGCCAACATGAACATGTACGTCGGCCACTCATCCGGCAACCAGGACGACCGCCCTGTGGTGGGCGATAAGGATTACTGGAACGGGATGGGCTTCGACATGTTCGACGACTCCATGTGGTATCCCATGGGTGTGGATGGTCTGCCGCGTGAATGGTCAGGCGGCGGCTCGGGCTTCATCGTTGATGAGACCGGCGCGAAGCTGAAGCTCGCCGAGGCCGGTGCGCCGTTTGCCTCGTACGTCGAGCGGGTCGTGGACCTGATCAGCCCGCGGATGCAGTACGAGAACGATGGCGCCACGCTGAAATTCGGCCCGGCTCCGCCGGCCCTCCCAGGCATGCCCGACTGGCCGGCACAACTGCCCCTGGGGTATCTGGCAAGCCCGTCGAATGGCAACGCGTATCAGCGGCTCGATGCGAACGGCGTGATTGTCGAAGGTCTGGTGCCGGCGCGCTGGTCGATGGGCAAACGCCTGCATCGCTACAACATTCAGCCTGACGGCTCCTACATCGGCACCGGCGCGGTGGCGGCTGACCGTGACGTGTTCTGGACGTTCACGGGGCGCCAGGGCACCGACTGGATGGACATCAATGCCACGGGCGACGTCCTCCACTACACGTCGGAAGATTCCTTCATTCACCGCTATCGCGTGCGCCTGAGCCAGGACGCGCCGGCTGAGCCGATCGGCCAGTTGCCCGACCTCGGCAACCGACGCATTGAGGTGCCCGGGTCGGCCGATCGCCGATTTAATGGTCTGCGCATTCTGCCTCCCGGTGATGGCACGGGTGGATTCCTCGTGGCCTCGACCGGCGCTATCCATCGGCTCCGCGGCGATGGTTCGTGGGTGCAGAGTTATGCCATCGCCGACGACGCCTACCTGTTGGCCAGCAGCGGCAGCTACAGCGGTGCCGCCGTCAACGGGTGGTACTCGATCGAAGTGGATCCGGGGGGCCGCACCCTGTGGGCTGCGCCGACCGACACGGGGTGGGTTTACGTGTTTGACATCGCAACCGGCAAGGAATTGCACCGGTTTGAGGCGACCGACTACCAGCCGTATGGGCATCCCAATGGTGCCCGCTTTGTGCAGAGCATGTGCATCATGTGGGAGTACACCGCCGCGCAGGAAATTTGCGGCAACTTCCTGGATGACGACGGCGACGGCTTCGTGGACGAAAACTGCAAGGCCATCGAGATCTGTTCGGTATCGAGCCCCGGCGACGACAACGGCGACGGCCTGGCCGACGCCAACGACCCGGACTGCGGTCCCGACGAAGCGCCGGTTGCGGAAGACGACTTCTTTGAAACAGTGCAGGATGTGCCGTTTGGAATCGCGGTGAGCGCGGCGAACCAGGTCCTTCGGAACGACTCGGACCCTGACAACGCGAGCAGTAACAATGTCCTGCTTCACGACGTGCTGACGGTCGGTCTGGTGGGCACGTCTGGGACACCGGCGACCGTCCCCGGCGGATCGATCGCGACCACGCAGGGGGGGACCGTCCTGCTCAACGCCGACGGGTCCATGTCCTACATGCCGCCGGCCGGGTTCCACGGACTCGACACCTTCGTGTATCAGGCCACCGACGCTGTGATCCCGTTCGAGGGGCAGAACTACAGCAACATCGCGACGGTAACGATTCTGGTGCGGCCGCTCGTGGATAACGACACGTATGAAATCGAGCAGGGCACGTCGCTCGATGTCAGCGCGTCCTCGACGACGCCGCCTGCCCTGCTGTCCAATGACCGCTCCGACGGCCTGACGATCATCGGCGCGGGCCCGTCGGGCATCACGCCGCTTGGCGTGAACCCGTCGATTCAGTTCGTCTATTCGTCGGGCAGTGGCGCCACGGTGGTGGTCTACGCGGACGGCCGGTTCACCTACACGCCGCCGAGCAATTTCGTCGGCACAGACACCTTCCTCTACCGGGGCAACGATGGCGTTTCGGACTCGGTCAACGACGCGCTCGTCACCATCGTAGTGAAACCGGTATCCACCACCATCGTCACCACCGATCCCGACCCGTCGGTCTATGGCACACCGGCGACGGTGCGCGCGACGGTGACGTGCGGCGCGAGCCAGACGCCCTCGGTGGGCACCGTGACGTTCCGCCTTGGCGCCCAGGTCATTGCCGCCAACGTGCCGGTCGTCAACGGCGTGGCGACCACGACGCTTCCGGCTGCGCTGGTGGTGGGCAACTACACCGTGACGGCGGAGTACTCCGGTTCCGCAGCCGTGGCGCCGCTCTGCCCGGGAAGCGGCGATGACGACCCGCATCAGGTCGTGCCGAAGCCGGCGACCGTCACGGCGAATCCGCAGACCAAGCCGTACGGCACGGTCTTCACCTTCACCGGCACCGAATTCACCACCGACGGCTTCATCTTCGAAGACGAAGTCCTGTCGGCGACTCTCGTCAGCGCCACCGGTTCCCCGGCGACGGCGACGGTTGCTGGCAGCACCTACCCGATCGTGCCGAGCGTGGCCGTGGGCGTGGGCCTCGAGAACTACACGATTACCTACATCAACGGCCCGCTGACGGTGACGCCGGTGCCGCTCGTTGTGACGGCCGACGACAAGAGCAAGATGTATGACGGCACCGTGTTCGGCGGTCCGTTCACCGTCACCTACAGCGGCTTCGTGGGTGGTGACGACGTCAGCGACCTTGGTGGCACGCTGACGTTCAGCGGCGCCGCAGGCACCGCAGTGAATGCCGGGACGTATACCGACGGCATCGTGCCGGCCGGCTACACGTCCACCAACTACACGATCACCTACGTGCCGGGCACACTGGTCATCAACCCGATCCCGGCGACGCTCCGCGCAAACGACAAATCGATGGTCGAAGGTGATCCCGTGCCGACGCTCGATGGTGCATGGACGGGTCTGCTGGCCGGTGAACTTGTCGGTGCGACGTACAGCACGACCGGGACCAGTGCAAGCCCGGCGGGCACCTACCCGATCGACCCGACACCGGTGGATACGCAGAACGTGCTGGCGAACTACACGGTGACGATCATCCCGGGCACGCTCACAATTCGTCCGCGCATCGTGCCCTGCACGCCGACCGGCTACATCACCTACACGCAGGGTGGCTGGGGCTCGACGCCGAGCGGTGGGAACCCGGGCGCGTTGCTGGCCGCGAACTTTGCGACGGTCTACCCGCAAGGTGTGATGATCGGCGGCACTCACACGTTGACCTTCACGAGCGCGAAGGCGATTGAAACGTTCCTGCCGGCCGGCGGCACGTCGAAGACGTTGACGGCCTCTGCGGTCGACCCGACGAAGTCAACGGCGGGTGTCTTTGCGGGCCAGCTCCTGGCGCTGCAGCTCGCGGTGGACTTCTCGGAAGCTGGCGTGCTCCAGAGCGGCCTCGGTGCCATGGTGATGAAGTCCGGCTCGATGGCGGGCAAGTCGGTGAATGAGATTCTCACCATCGCCAACCAGGTGCTCGGTGGCAACACCTCGGTGCTGCCCAGTGGGATGTCAATCTCTGGTCTGAGCAGCCTGCTCGAGTCGATCATCATGAACTACCACGAAGGGGTTGACCGTGGGGGCCTCGCGTGTGGTTCTGGTTACCCGCCTCCGCCGCCGCCGGTGAATTAGCCACCCGTGGCACTGAGCGACGAGGCGACGACCGTGACGACCACGCCTGTCTCGATCACGGTGCTGGCGAATGATTCGGATCCCGATGGGGACAGCCTCTACCTACACCATCACTGATGGCAAGGGGGGACCGCCACAGCGCTCGTGACCATCGACGTCACCGGCACGACGCCGCCTCCGACGGATTCTCCTTTGTCGGCGTGCACGTTCCGCACACAAACGCAGGGTGGATGGGGCGCGAACCCGAGCGGCGGGAACTCTGCGGCGTTCTTCCGCGAGAACTTCGCGACGGTCTTTGACAGCGCCGGGCTCACGACGACGGGCCTGTCGGCCCTGACGGTGAAGTCGGGTGCGCTGGCGGGTTATACGGTCGGCCAGGTTCTGGCGCTTGCGAACACCGCGCTCGGGGGCGGGAACCTCCCGAGCGGCATCACCATCAGCGCGCTGAACAGCGTGGTGGACGCCATCAACAACAACTTCGTCGATGGCAACACGGACAAGAGGTACCTGAACGCGTCGTCCTGTTCGGGGTCCTAGACCGCAGCAAGGTGTCCGGGCCGCACCTCACGGAGCGGCTCCGGAACAAACGAGTCGGCGTCAAACACAACCCGGGCGATGCGATCGCCCGAGTTTATTTTTGGTACCGCCGACAATAACGCCACGGTGTAGGGATGCGCAGGCGTCGTGAACACGGCCTCAGCATCCCCAATCTCGACGATTCGTCCCCGATACATCACCGCCACCCGCGTGCAGATCTGGCGCACCAGACGCAGATCGTGCGCGATAAACAGGTAGGTGAGGCCGAGGCGCGTCTGCAGGTCGAGCAGCAGATTCACCACCTGGGCCTGCACCGAGACGTCCAGCGCGGAGACGGGTTCGTCGGCAATGACCAGTGAGGGATTGAGCGCCAGTGCCCGGGCCAGGCCGATTCGCTGGCGCTGGCCGCCGCTGAACTCGTGCGGGTACCTCGTCGCCTGCGCCGGGTCGAGGCCGACGAGTTCAAACAGTTCAGCGACGCGGCGTGTGCGCTCGGCCTTCGTGCCGTCCCGGAAGATCACGAGCGGTTCCTCGACGATGGCCCCGACGCGCATGCGGGGATTCAGGGACGAGTACGGATCCTGAAACACGATTTGCAGGTCGCGGCGGGCGAGACGCATTTCGTTCGCCGACAGGGGCGCCAGGTCCCGGCCCTTGAAGAGCACCTGGCCGGACGTTGGTTCAATCAGCCGAAGAATGCACCGCCCGGTGGTGGTCTTGCCGCAGCCGGACTCCCCAACAAGCCCGAAGGTCTCGCCCTGCCGGATCTCGAAGCTGATGTCATCGACCGCCCGCGTGGTCGCCGACGTGCCAAACACCCGTCCTTGCCGGAATTCCTTCACCAGATGGCGAACTTCCAGGAGCGCACTCACGATGCGGGCTCCTGCTGACGAAGGTAACAGGCGGCGACGTGAGCGTCGCCGCAGGGGACGTCGGGTGGCGGAACGGTGTCGCACAACGAAAAACGCTCCGGGCAGCGGGTTGCGAAGCCACAGCCTGCCGGGAACTGCCCAAGTGAGGGCACGGTGCCGGGAATCGCCTGCAGCCTCGCGGTAGGGTGCAAGCCCGGCAGGCACGCCAGCAGCCCCTGTGTATAGGGATGGGCGGCCTTCGCAAACACCGTCCGGACCGGCCCGTATTCAACGATGCGTCCGCCGTACATCACGGCCACGTGGTCAGCCATCTCCGCGACGATGCCGAGGTCGTGGGTGATAAGCAGCAGCGCGAGGCCGAACTCGCGTCGCAGGTCGCGCAGGAGGTCGAGGATTTCCGCCTGCACCGTGACATCCAGCGCGGTGGTGGGTTCGTCGGCGATGACCAGGGACGGCTCGGCGCAGAGCGCGAGCGCGATCATCGCACGCTGGCGCAGGCCGCCGCTCAGTTGATGCGGATAGGCATCGGCGCGTTGTGCCGGGGCGGGCATGCGGACGGCGGCCAGCCACTCGATGGCCTGCTTCTTCGCCGCAGCGCCACGCGCCAGTCCGTGCACCGTCAGCGTCTCGGCGATCTGCTGCCCGATGGTGAAGACGGGATTGAGCGCGACCATCGGTTCCTGAAACACAAACCCAATCCGCCGTCCCCGAATGGCGCGCATGGCGGGTTCGTCCAGCGTCATCAGGTCGCGGCCGTCGAACAGGATGCGGCCCCCGGCAATCCGGCCTGGTGGCTGGACGAGCCGGATGAGGGAGAGTGCGGTCACCGACTTGCCCGACCCTGATTCGCCGACCAGACCGAGGGTTCCGCCGCGATCGAGTGCGAAGGACACATCGGCGACGGCTGCCGCCTCGCCCCCGCCGCGCAGCGGAAACACGGTGCGCAGGTGATGCACTGCCAGAAGTGGCGCGTCAGGCAAGGCGGTCCTGGTGTTCGCCATAGACGGCGCGGAGGCGGTCGGAAATTTCACCCAGCGTGGCTCTGGCTTCCACCGCCTGCAGGACGCGTGGCACGAGATTGTCGATCCCGCGGGCGGCACGTTCCAGCGCCTCAAGCGCGGCGGCGCAGGCGGAGGCGTCGCGTTCCCGCCGCACGCGCCGCACGGCATCGGCCTGGCGCTGCTCACTGTCGGGGTCGAGGGTGAGCACCTCGATGCCCGTCTGGTCGTCGGTAGTGAAGCGATTGAGGCCGACGACCACGGCCTCGCCGCTGTCGATGCGCTGCTGCGCGGTATAGGCGGCGTCCTGGATCTGTCGCTGGATGTATCCGGCTTCGATCGCGGCGAGTGTTCCGCCTGCCGCGTCGATCGTCGCAATCAACGCACGTGCTTCGGACTCGATGTCATCGGTGCGTTGTTCGATCGCCCAAGAGCCGCCCACCGGATCCACCGTGTTGGCGACGCCCGTTTCGCCGGCGATCACCTGCTGGGTGCGCAGCGCGAGCCTCGCGGCATCTTCCGTCGGCAGTGCCAGGGCTTCGTCACGGCCGTTGCAGTGCAGCGACTGTGTGCCGCCAAGGACGGCCGCCAGTGCCTGGATGGCCACACGGATGATGTTGGTGTCGGGTTGCTGGGCCGTCAGCGTTGAACCGCCGGTCTGAGTATGGAACCGCAGCTGCTGCGCCCGCGGATGCGTGACGCCAAACCGTTCCTGCATCACGCGGGCCCAGAGGCGGCGCGCCGCGCGGAACTTTGCGATCTCTTCGATGAAGTCATTGTGGGCCGCAAAGAAGAATGAAAGCCGTTGTCCAAGCTGGTTGGGATCGAGCCCCGCACGCTGCGCGGCGTCGACGTACGCGATGGCATTGGCAATGGTGAATGCGACTTCCTGCACCGCGGTCGAGCCTGCCTCGCGGATGTGATACCCACTGATCGAGATCGTGTTCCAGTTCGGCAGCTCCCGCTCGCACCACGCGAAGATGTCCGTGATGATGCGCATGGAGTGGCGCGGCGGATAGATGTAGGTGCCGCGCGCCACATACTCCTTGAGGATATCGTTCTGGATCGTGCCCGAGAGCCGGTCCAGCGGGACCCCCTGGCGGCGAGCCACCGCGACGTACAGCGCGAGCAGGATGATCGCGGTCGCGTTGATCGTCATCGACGTGGAGACCTGCCCGAGGGGAATGCCGTCGAAGAGCATCGCCATGTCGTCGATGGAATTGACCGCGACACCGACTCGTCCGACCTCGCCGGCCGCCATCGGGTGGTCCGAGTCGTAGCCCATCTGGGTGGGGAGGTCGAACGCGACACTCAGACCGCTTACGCCCTGGGCCAGCAGATACCGGTACCGCGCGTTGGATTCGGATGCCGTCCCGAACCCGGCGTATTGCCGCATCGTCCACAGCCGCCCGCGGTACATCGTGGGCTGAATGCCGCGCGTGTACGGAAAGACGCCTGGAAACTCAGCCACAGCCATTGCTGCACATTCTACCGGACCCTGGACCCTGGACCCGTAGGCTCTCTGGTACAATCCCCCCACCGATTTCCCGCCCCGGCGCAGGACGTGCCGCCGAGAGGCCCTGGAGGTGTCATGGACTCTGTGATGAATCAGCTGGCGCGGGAACTGGCCGAGATCATTTCCACGGTGGTGGCAGACGACGCCCGCGTGGAAGCGTGCCGGGAGAAGGCGCGCGCGGCGGGTTTCGACATGCGCGTGGCCCTGGATGCGGCGGTGACCTTTGTGCCGCTCAATGCCGCCGGCGCCGCGGGGCAGGCCCTCGTGCCTGTGAGCGGCGTGAAGGCTGTGCCGGCGCCTGGACCGCACATTGAAATGACGGCCAACGATCGGCGATTTCTGAAGTCCCTGCGCATCTCCGCCGACGAGGCGACGGAAAAAGAGGTCGAGTAGCGCTACCGCGCGCGCGACTGGTTTGCTACCGCTTCCGCGGCACGGGCTGCCGCGTCGGCGTCCCCCAGGTAATACCGGCGAATCGGCGCAAGCGACGCGTCGAGTTCATAAATCAATGGAATCCCGGTCGGGATGTTGAGTCCGGCGATTTCCGCTTCCGAGATCCCATCGAGATACTTCACCAGCGCCCGCAGGCTGTTGCCGTGGGCGGTGATCAACACCCGGCGGCCCGCACGGATCGCCGGCGCGATGGTGTCCGTCCAGTAGGGCACAAACCGCGCGACGGTGTCCTTGAGCGATTCGGTCGCCGGGCATTCCGCAGGCGTCAGTGTGGCGTATCTCGGGTCCTTCGCGGGATGCCGCGGGTCGTCACGCGAGAGTGGCGGGGGCGGCACGTCGTAGCTGCGGCGCCACAAATGTGTCTGTGCCTCGCCGTGTGCCGTCGTCGTTTCCGCCTTGTTCAACCCCTGCAACGCGCCGTAGTGGCGTTCATTGAGCCGCCAGCTGCGCTCGACGGGAATCCACAACAAGTCCAGTTCGTCCTGCACGATCCAATTGGTGCGAATCGCCCGCTTGAGCAGCGATGTGAACGCAATGTCGAACGTATCGCCCGCCTCGCGCAACAGGCGCGCGGCTTCGTGGGCCTCCGCATGGCCCTGCGGCGTCAGGTCCACATCGGTCCACCCCGTGAACCGGTTTTCGAGATTCCAGGTGCTTTGCCCGTGGCGGAGCAGGACGACGCGATGCATGGCGGTCAGCCGTTCCTCAGATGGGCGATCGCCTGGCGCCCCGCGAACTGCGCGGCGGAGCCGAGGGTTTCCTCGATGCGCAGCAACTGGTTGTACTTCGCCGTGCGGTCCGCGCGGCTGGCGGATCCCGTCTTGATCTGGCCGGCTGCGGTGGCGACGGCGAGGTCGGCGATCGTGGCGTCCTCGGTTTCACCGGAGCGATGCGAGACGACGCTTTCGTAGCCGGCCGTGCGGGCGATGGCCATGGCGTCGAGGGTTTCAGAGACGGTGCCGATCTGATTGAGTTTGACCAGCAACGCGTTGGCGACCTTCTCTTCAATGCCGCGGCGCAGGATGGCGGGGTTGGTGACAAACACGTCGTCGCCGACCAGTTGCATCCGGCTGCCGAGCGTGGCCGTGAGCGCGGCCCATCCCGGCCAGTCCGCTTCGGCGAGGCCGTCCTCGATGGATGCGATCGGGTACTGCCGACACCAGTCCTCGTACAGGGCGATCATCGCCTCGGACGTGTAATGGCCTTCCCCCGACTTGCGCAGGTTGTAGCTCCGCGTGCCGTCGTCCCAGAATTCCGACGCGGCGACATCGAGGGCGAGCACAAGATCACGGCCGGGCGTATAGCCGGCACGATGGATCGCTTCGAGCACGAGTTCGACGGCTTCGCGGTTGGACGCCAGGCTCGGCGCGAATCCGCCTTCGTCACCGACGCCGGTGGCGAGTCCCCGTAACTTCAGCAGGCTGCGCAGCGCGTGGAATGTCTCGGTGCCGGCGCGCAGGCCTTCGCTGAAGGAGGGCAGGCCGATCGGCATGACCATGAACTCCTGGAAGTCCACGTTGGTGTCGGCATGTGCGCCGCCGTTCAGGATGTTCATCATGGGGACGGGCAGCAGCGTGCCGGCGCCGGCCGCCGGCGCATCGATCAGCGTCACCAGATGCCGGAAGAGCGGCACACCGTGTCCGGCGGCCGCCGCGTGCGCCACAGCCATGGAGACGCCGAGCATCGCGTTGGCGCCCAGCGCCGCCTTGTTGACGCTGCCGTCGAGTGCGAGCAACTGTCCGTCAATGGCTCGCTGATCCGGTGCCTCTCCCACGAGCGCCCTCGCGATGGGCCCATTCACGTGGGCAACGGCCTTCAGGACCCCTTTGCCGTTGTAGCGCCCCTTGTCGCCATCCCGGAGTTCCAGCGCCTCCCGACTGCCGGTAGAGGCCCCGGACGGCACGGCGGCCCGGCCCCGGGCGCCGGAGTCGAGGACGACGTCAACTTCGACGGTGGGATTGCCTCGGGAATCGAGGATTTGGCGGGCATGAATGGCGGTGATGCGCACCTGAGAAAATTACCTCAAAAACCCTTCGGGGTAATGGGTTGAATGGTTTGACTTGGCCGTACCCGTGACCTACCATGCTGTTTGATATTTCCGTCAGTTCGCCCGCCACCGCAGTCCCAAGAATTGGGAGGCTGTATGCCACGTTCCGCCATGAGACTCGTCGCCTCGTCCACCGCGTTGTCGCTGACACTCGGCGTGGCATACGGGTGGGCGCAGCCGGTGGCCTCGCACGTCCCCATCCCGGTGAAGATCGAGGCGTCGATGCGGGCCGGGATGGTCGTGGGCCTGGTCACGGACGACAGGGGCGCGGTCGTCGCCGGTGTGGCCGTCACGGCGATTGGGACGACGCAGGCGCAGGCCAAGACGGACGCAGCCGGGCAGTTCCGCCTGGCCCTGGTGCCGGGGGACTACATTCTCCGGGCGTCGCGCGACGGCTACGTCTCGCCCTACCGCGAATCGGTCCGGATTCGTGCGTCGGTGCAGATCGAACGGAATATCACCATCACGCGACAGCCTGGTTTGTCTGATCGCAAGGTGCTGCTCGCGAGCACAGGCCTGGGTGCGGCGGCCGGCGATGCGCTTCCGGTGGAGTCTGTCGTCAAGGCCGCCAGCCGCTCAGACAGCCTGCAGGCGTGGTATCTGCGGCATCTGCCACGCACCGTACTGCGCGACGGTCAGGGGCTCGTCCTCGACGTCGAGCCGGCACCTCAGACGTTCCGTCCCCGCGCGTCGGTCTTCGACTGGGCCGTGACGGAATCCGCCCGGGCAGCGACGTCGTTTTTTGTTGATACCGATTTCAGTGGACAGTTCAACATGCTGACCACTTCCACGTTCAACCAGGCTGCGGGATGGAACGCGGAGTTACCGCGGGGCGTGGCCTATCTTTCTCTCGGCGCCCCCGTGGGGACTCACGGCGACTGGCGCATCCTCGGCGCGTTGTCCACCGGTGGCCTGGTGTCGTGGGTGGCGATGGGCGAATATGAAGCACGTGATGTGCAGGCACACGCGTTCCGCGCGGGGATGTCGTACGGCGCACAGCGGTTCGCCGATGGGACTGATGGAGTGACCGCCGCGATGTTGCCGTCCCCCGTCGCCACGCGCACCGCAGCGAGTCTCTACGCCGTTGATCGATGGCGGCTTGCCCCCGGCGTGGAAATCGACTTCGGTCTGCGGGCCGATCGCTACGATTACGTCGGCGGTGGGCGCAATTTCCTGAGCCCGCGCATGGGCGCGCGCCTGGGTCTCGGGTCGCGCGTCTTCCTGGCGGCCTCCGGCTCCAGTGCCGTGATCGCGCCCGGCGTTGACGCCTTTCTCCCGCCCCCCTCGTCGGGTCCCTGGCTGCCCCCGGACCGGACCTTCGCGGCACTCGTGCCGGGCGCCGCGTTCACGCCGGAACGGGTCCAGCGTGCCGACGTCGGCATCGAGCAGGAGTTCGGCGCGATTGGTCGCGCACGTGCCATTGGGGTCCATTGGTTCTATGAACATACCCGCGACCAACTGGCCACGATGTTCGGGCTGGATGCGAGCCGCGGTGTGGGGCACTACTACGTGGCGACCGCCGGCGACGTGACCCTGAAGGGCTTCGGCGTCCGTGCCTCCGGATGGTTCACTTCGAGGATGAACGCCTCGGTGGACTACTCCGTGAGCCGTGCCTCCTGGAACTACGGGTCGCAGGCGCGCGCGATCGCGGCCGTGCTCCCGTCGGCATTGCGACCCACCCATGAGGTGCTGCACGACCTTACGAGCACGCTGCGCGCACGTATTCCCGAATCGCAGACCGACGTCATCGTGACCTATCGGCTGAACAGCGCTTTCACGCGCGCGGACGCGCTGGGGTTCGCGCCGATGTTCGATGGGCGTTTTGATGTGCAGGTCCGGCAGGCGTTGCCGTTCCAGCCGATCCAGGGCGGCACGATCGAAGTGCTGGTGGCGATGAGCAATATGTTCAGAGACCCAGCCAATGCCGGCGCGTTTGGTGCATCGTCCTACGATGAACTGCTGACGGTGCGTGCGCCCCGGCGGGTACTGGGCGGCGTTCAGGTCCGCTTCTGATACGATCCAATTCGTTGGATTCAGAAGCACACACGGCTAACCTAACCCCCTGCTTCCTCAGTGACTTGCGGAGCTTCGTTCTGTCCGAGCTCCGGGCATGGGCCTTGCTCCCTGACTGACCCATCCATGTCCACGTCAGCCCGCCACATCAGCCCCCTCATTCGCGTAGCCGTTCCGGTCGCGGTGGCGACGGGGTTGATTGCCATGGCCCTCATCAATCTCGTGGTGGTGAGGAATTGGCAGCGCACGGCGGCGGTGGATGACGGCGTGTTCTGGGGGGCGGATCTCCGCGCGCTTGAAGTGAGCACCGGGTCGGCGGCGGATGATGCCGGTCTGCGGCGTGGCGACTGGCTGCAGGCGATTGACGGTCGCGTGGTGGTGACGCCCAGCGACGTCGCGGCGGTGTTGTCGGAGATTGCTCCGGGGCAACTGGTGACCTACACCGTGTCGCGCGAATCGGCGGAGTCCCTGGTTGAGCTGCAGCTGGCACATGCACCAGGGCCTGAGTACGGGCTGTATTACCTGCTGGCGGCCGTCGGGATCTTCGGGTTGCTGGTCGGCGCCTCAGTTCGGCTGCGACGGCCGGCTGATCCTGCGACGCTCCACTTTTTCTGGCTGACCACGGCTTTTTTCAGCGTGTTTGCATTCACCTACACCGGCGAGTTCACACGGACCGACTACTTCTTTTACTGGGCGGACGTGGTGGCGACCGTGTTGCTGCCCCCCTTGTTCCTGCACTTTGCGCTCGTGTTTCCTGATCGGCCCAACCCGTGGGTGGCGACGCCTACCGGTCGCGCGATCCTGCCACTGGTGTATGCCCCGGCGCTGGCACTGGGGTTGGGACGGTTGGCGGCGATGACGTGGATGCCGGTTGAAGCGATGTCGCGCCGGCTGCAGCAGATTGCGACGCTCGAGTTTGTCTACCTTGCGGCGTGTCTCCTTGGCGGACTGGCGTTGATGATTCGTGCCCTTGGCCTCCTGCGATCGGTGACGGCGCGCCGCCAGTTGCGCTGGATTGTCTGGGGGTCCGGACTGGGTGCCGTGCCGTTTGTGGCGGTGTACGTCATCCCGTTCCTCATGGGGAAGACCGTGCCGGGCGGTCAATACACCGCCGTGCTGCTCGGGTTCATCCCGCTCGCATTCGCATCGGCGATCGTGCGGTATCGGCTGATGGACATCGAGGTCATCTTCAAGCGCGCGCTGGTGGTCTCAGCCGTGGGTCTTGTGCTTGTGTTGATCTACCAGGGCACGCTGGAACTGGTCGGCTTGTTGTCAGGCCACCAGGAACAGAACGAGTTCTGGGCGCTGTTTGCAACGTTGGTCGTGGTGCTCGTCGCGCCGACCCTGTGGAATGCCATCCAGGGGGGGCTGGATCGCCTGTACTACCGGGACCGGTACGATTATCGCCGCGCCCTTGTGACGTTTGCGCGCGAACTCAACAGCGACCTCGATCTCGAACGCCTGAGCACGCGGCTCGTGGAACGCGTGCGTGACACGTTGGCGGTTGATCGCATTGCGTTGTTGCTCGCCGCTCCGGATGAAGAGTCCGGGTATTTCACGGCCGTCGCCAGCGGGGGCGTCGACGATCCGTCGGTGCTGCGGATTTCGCGCGAGTCGGGTCTGGGTACTCGGCTGCTGGACGGCCAGACGGTCAGCATCGACGACCCGGTGCCGCTGCGCCGGCTTGTCGGAGACGAAGGCGCCATCTGGCGCGAGGCGGGCTGGCACGCGTTTGTGCCCTGCGTGAGCAAGGAAGTCACCATCGGAGTACTCGCGGTCGGCCGCCGGGCCCGGTACGAGCCTCTGAGCAGCGAAGATATGGCGCTGCTTGGCGCCGTGGCGGGGCAGGCGGCGACCGCGCTTGAAAACGCGCGCCTCTACGGGCAGCTTCGACTCAAGGCGGAGGAGATTGAACGCCTCCGTCAGTTCGGCGACAGTGTGGTCGAGTCGTTGAGCGACGGGTTGTTCGTCATCGACCTTGATGATCGGGTGCTGCGGTGGAATCGCCGGCTCGAGCAGCTGTTCCACTTCGATCGGTCGCGGGCGATCGGCCGTCGCCTGTCGGCGCTGTTCCCTGATTCGTTTGTCGAGACGTTGATGACCGCGCGGCGTGACCAGCCCTCAGGGGCGTCGTTGCTGCGGGTGCCACTGGCGTCCGGGCCCGGTGAGCTGGTGCGCCCTCTGCTGGTGAATGCCGGGATCGCCCCCTTTCAGACGGCGGATGGCGTGAAAGCCGGCTGGATCGTCGTGATTGAGGACGTGACCGACCGGGCCAACCTTGAAGAGCAGTTGCAGCTGTCGGAGAAGATGGCGGCCGTCGGTCTGCTGGCCGCCGGTGTCGCGCACGAGGTGAATACGCCGCTGACGGGAATTTCGAGTTTCACCCAGATGCTGCTGGAGCAGGCCGATCCGGACGACCCGAAGACGCAACTGCTCGAGAAGATCGAGCGACAGACATTCCGCGCGGCCAAGATCGTGAACAGCCTGCTGAATCTGGCTCGCCCGTCCGGCGGCGAATCCATGCCGGTGGACGTCAACGTGGTGATCAACGACGTGTTGTCCCTGCTGGAACACCAGTTCAGGGGCAGCCGGATTCAGGTCCGGCGCGACCTCGCCGCCGACCGGCTGATCATGGGGTTTGAGTACAAGCTGCAGCAGGTCTTCCTGAACCTGTTTCTCAACGCCAGAGACGCGATGCCGAAAGGTGGCTGGTTGTCGGTGTCAACGAGGGCAACTGGTGACACAATCACGGTGGAGGTCGGCGACACCGGTTCGGGCATTCCGACCGAGCACATTGCCCGCATCTACGATCCGTTTTTCACGACGAAGGCTGACGGCGCGGGCACCGGGCTCGGGCTGTCCGTGACGTACGGGATCGTGCAGGAACATGGCGGCACCCTCATGTGTGAGAGCGCCGTTGGACACGGCACCCGATTCATCCTGGCTTTGCCGGTGACGAACGCCGGTGGTGGGGAAGCGAAGGCCAACTGATGTCGGGAACACCCGCGCATATTCTGATCATCGACGACGAGGAAATCATTCGGGAGGCGCTCGACGCCCTCCTGACCCGTGACGGCTGTGTCGTGAGGACGGCCGCCACCGGCACCGAGGGCCTCGCGATGCTCGCCGAAGAGGACTTCGACACGGTCCTTCTCGACTTGATGTTGCCTGACCGGAACGGTCTCGACGTTCTCGAGGAAATCCGCCGCACCGACGACGATCTTCCGGTCGTGATGATTACCGCGTTCGGCACGATCGACACGGCCGTGCGCGCCACCAAGCAGGGGGCGTTCCACTACTTCACGAAGCCGTTCAAGAACGACGAAGTGCTGGTCGTGCTCCGCAATGCCGTCGAGCGCCGGCGTCTGCAGCGCGAGAATCTCGAACTGCGAAACCGCCTGAAGTCCGGCAGTCACCGCTTCGATCAGATTATCGGGGGCAGCGCGCGCATGCGGGCGGTGTATGACCTGATTGGGCGCGCGGCTCCGAGCCGTACAACCGTGCTGATCCAGGGGGAGAGCGGCACCGGGAAGGAGCTGGTGGCGCAGGCCTGTCATCGCCGTTCCGCCAGGGCTGACAAGGCGTTTGTCACCGTAAACTCCGGCAACCTGCCGCCCGACCTGCTCGAGTCGAACTTGTTCGGCCACGTCAAGGGCGCTTTCACGGGAGCCGTGGCGATGAAGAAGGGGCTCTTCGAGGTCGCGGATCGCGGCACCATCTTCTTCGATGAAATCGGCAACGTTCCCCTCGAGACGCAGGCCAAGCTCCTGCGCGTCATTCAGGAACGCGAGTTCATGCGCCTGGGCGGCGTGGAGACAATCAAGGTGGACGTGCGGATCATCGCGGCCACCAACGTGGACCTCCGAAAGAGTGTGGCGGACGGCAAGTTTCGCGAAGACCTGTTTTATCGACTGAACGTGATTCCGGTGCAGCTGCCGGCGTTGCGCGATCGCAAAGACGATATTCCGATCCTTGTGCAGCACTTCCTGGAGAAGTACGGCGAAGAAAGTCGCAAGTCCGGCTGGTTTGTCACGCCCGAGGCGATGGACCTGCTGATGGCGTACGACTGGCCGGGCAACGTCCGTGAGCTCGAGAATGTGATCGAGCGTGCCGTGGTGCTGGCGCCGAGCCGCGCGATAGGACTGGAATTGATCCCCGAACAGGTTCGGTTCAACCGCGAGTTCCACGAGACGGACTTTGTCGTGCCTCCCGAGGGAATTCCGCTGCGGGAAGTGCTCTCGAACGCGGAGCGCAGGTGGATCGAGTCGGCGCTTGAGGCGGCCGGCGGCGTACAGAAGAAAGCCGCCGAGTTGCTGTTCATCAAGCCGACCACGCTCAATGAGATGATCAAGCGCTACGACATCCGGCCTCGCCGCAAGAAGGGCGAGACCGACGACGAGTCCGGCGCGTAGGCGCCGTCAGCGCCGGGGGCGCCGGTCGCGGCTCTGGCCGCCCTGCGGCCGGCGGTCACGCTGGGCCGGGCGCTGTGGCCGCCGGTCGCGGTCCCGCTCGCGTTCAGGTTCGGGACCACGCACTGGTGTGGGCGCCTTCAGTCGCGCCATCATCCGCTCGTACTTGTACAGGATGATGTCCCACCGGTAGTTCGCGTTGACGTAGGCCTGACCGTTGCGGCCCATCGCGGCGCGCAGACCGGCATCGCGCGTCAGAAGCTTCAGCGCCTCGATGAATTCCCAGCGGTCTTCGTAATACAGCCCGGCGTTGCTGCGCCGGCAATGATCGACCAGCACTTCAGAGCGGCCGTTCGCCAACACCGGCGTGCCGACGGCAAACGCCTCCAACGCGAGGAGCGAGAGGCTCTCGTGGGGGGACGGCACCACGACAACCGTGGCGGCCTCGAGGGCGTGCAGGCGTTCTTCGTCCGGCAGGATGCCCGCGAACCGCACGTGGGCATCGTCGGGCAGGGGCATGAGTTTGACGCCCATCAGCAGGAGTGAGGCATCACCACCCTCATGCAGAAACGCCTGGAAATACTCGAGGAGTTCCTCGCAGCCCTTGCCGGGGTCAATGCGGCCGCCGTACAAGGCGAACGCGCCATGCACGCGATGTCGGCGTCGAAAGGCATTTGCGGGTCCGTCAAGGTGGGCCGGGAGAGGTTCCTGCGCGGTGGGCAGGACCGGCGCGAGTGTCGGCAGGTCATCGCCACCGGAGTACCGGGATTCCGGCACGTCGACCCCGCACCCAACCACGTCTTCGACGAGAGCGCGCAGATGGAACCGGTCGCTCACAAAGCGCCGCTCGGCCTCGGTGTTCCAGACGATGCCGGCCGCGCTTGAAAAGACGTCTTCGTAGATGCCCAGGCGGATGGCGGCTTCGTCGTGGGCGGTAGGCACCAGCAGACTTTTCGACGGGGCCACCTTGAGGCCCATGACGGTCGGCGCGTACAAGTAGGTGAAAAAAATCAGGATGTCGTACGTCTGGTGGTGTCGTTCGAGGTATTCGATCAGCGCCGGCGACCAGGGCCCCTGCTGCTTCAGCCACTCGAGCTCATCCTGACGCGTGTGGGTATTGTGGAAGATCCAGTCGGAGTAGGCATTAAAGGACGCCAGGTCACGCGTGCGGCTGTTTGCAAACCGGCGAACCGTGACGCCTCGGATCCGGTCCGTGCCTTCCGGGTAGGCATTCTCCCAGGTGATGTAGTCCTTGGCGCAGGTGGTAAGCACTTCGACCGTGTGCCGTTCGGCCAGCCGCTCGGCGACCAGACGGCAGTGGTATTCGGATCCGCCGAGGATCTCCGTCCCGTAACGCTGTACGACAAACGCAATTTTCACGTGAACTCCGCCAACAGGGATTGCAGGCGCGGTTCGAAGCGATCACGCCCGAAGTCCGCCACCCGTCGCCGCTGTCCCGCAAGAATCTGCTCGCGCAGCGGCTCGTCATATACCAGGGCGCCGAGCCACTCGGCCGCCCACTCAAGGTCTTTCGGCGTAAAGCAGACCCCCGCGCCTCCGAGGGTGTCGGGCACCGCGGCGGCGCCGTACGCCAGCACCGGCACATCCATCGCCATCGCCTCCACCAGTGGAACACAGAACCCCTCGTGTTCGCTGAGGGAGACGTAGGCGTGTGCGTATCGGTAGTACGTCGCCAGTTCCTCATCGGGCACCGGCCCGGTGAACCAGAAGCGTTCGGGCAACATCTTGTATTCAGCGATCAGAGCGCGGATGGTCGCCGAGTACAGCGGAACCGCCTGATCATTGCCGACAAAGATGAACCGATAGCGCAGGTCGATGTAGCGTTTGTAATGTTCGGCAAGTCGGATATGGTCTTCGATCCGCTTGTTCGGCGCGATGCGGCCCACAAACAGAATGTTCGCAAACCCGTCGCCAAGGATCGCTTCCAACGCAGGCACCGGGCGCTGGGAGCGCAGGCGATCGGCATCCACGACAATCGGCAGCACACCGGTCCGCGGAAAGTGCATGGCCTCGAGCTCGGTCCGGTTGTACTCCGATACGCCGAGCGCGAGGTCCGTGTGCGCGGCCAGCGACGCCAGCTCCCGACGGCCCTTGGAGACGAATTGACAGAGACCCGGATCGTACGGCGCAAAAAAATGCGCCGGCGTCACGTTGTGGTAGTGCAGGATGCGCGCGCCTGGCAACGTGGCGAACGCCCGTGTCATGGGCGACGGCACGGCGAAGTGGAGGATGGTCACGTCGCCATCACGGGCCGCAGCGTCCGTGAACGGCAACACGTCGCCGACCAGAGCGTCCTCCACTGTCAAGGCGAAGATCTCTGAGTCGTGTCCCCAGTCGCGGAACATCTCGCGCATCAGGAGGGCGTTGTCACCGACCGCGTCGTGGCGATGCGCGGCCGCCAGCCACTGGTTGATGATCACCGGCCGTGTCCCAAGTCAGCCACCGGACCGGCGTCTGCCTCCAGCGGCAGCGCGCGGTACGCCGCCGGACGGACCTCGCGCAGCTGCTCCAGCTCTTCGGCCAGTGCAAACTGACGCCAGAAATCAAACGTCACCGGCGGTCGCTCACGTGCCGGGCTGTCGAGTACCTGTCGCACAAACCGCAGGAGTGTGCCGTCGAAGTCACGCGCCTTCAGTCGGTCAAGCGCGGCGTCCTGTGCGACCAGGACCTGATCCGCAAGCGTGGCATCCGCCACCAGCCCGTGCATCAGGGCGGCCACGCGTCGCGGATCCTTCTCGTGAAACAGCACACCGCCGCCATCCATCGTCGCCGGAATCGCCGTCGACGCGTAGGCGAGGACCGGCACGCGTTTGTGGAAGGCCTCCACCAGGGGCACACAGAAGCCCTCGTGTTCGCTGGCACAGAGGAACAGGTCCGCCACGTCGTACAACGCCGTCAGCGCTTCGTTGGTAATCTGCCCGAGGATGTGGACATCCCTGGTGCCCAGCGTTGCAATGAGCGTCTGCAGCTGCGTGTAGTACTGCTCGAATCCGCCGTACGCACCAGCGAGAATCAACCGCGCGCGCGGGTTGTACCAGGTTTTGTACGCGTGGAAGAACCGGATGAGGTCATCCGGCCGCTTGTTCGGCACCAGCCGACCCACAAAGAGAATATTCGTCCACTCATCGTCGTACGCGTCGAGGACGCGGCTGTCGGGGACTGCGTCCAGGTGCGAGAAGTCGGGCACCACGTGCAGGACGTCGGTTGGAGAGAAGCCGAGGGCGTCCAGTTCCTGCCGGTTGAACTCCGAGTCGCCAAGCGCCAGATCGCACCGTGTCCGATACGCCGTCAGTTCCCGACGCCCGTGATAACACTGCCGCACGAGTTGCGGATGGACGCCCAGAAAATATTCAGGCGGCGTGATGTTGTGATAGATCAGCGCCATCCGGCAGGGCAGGGCGAACGCGGTGCGTGATGCGCGCGAGCCCAACGAGAAGTGGTGAATGAGCAGGTCGTCAGACGAGACCCGATCGACGATGTCGCGATAGTCGACCGTCAGGTCCTCAAGGCGCGGGTCGGCTGTCTCGACAATGATGCTGGATTCGTAGCCGGCGCCACGCAGCGCCCGCTGGATGCCGAGCACTTCGTTCCCGATGGCATCGCCGTAGCCCAGGGTCGCGAGGATCTGATGGACGCGCGGGGCCATGGCTTACCGGAGCACCGGCCCCGCCGGCACTGCGTCAAGGACCTCGCGCGCGGGAGGCAGATTTCGCTGGCGGCGAGCCCACCAGCCGGGCCACGGTTCGGCGGCCTGGATCGACGTATCCCGACGCAGTCGATCGAACATGTCCAGATACTTCCGTTCAATGACAGGCCAGGTGTAATGACGGCGGAAGAATTCACGGCCCTGCCGGCCGAGCACCGCGCCGATCGGTCCCTGGGCCTCGAGCGCAAACAGTGATTCGGCAAATTCTTCGTAGGAATCGTAGTAGAGGCCGCCGTTGCTGCGAATCACCTGACCACGCAGGACATCGCACCGGCCGTTGGCCAGCACGGGCTTGCCGAGGGCCCACGCTTCCAGCGCGACCATCGACAGGCTTTCGTACGGCGACGGCATAATCAGGACGTCGGCCGCCGCGAGAGCGTCAAATTTGTCTTCATCGGACAGGAATCCGAGGTGACGGATCCGTGGATGGGACGGGACCTGCAACACAGCATTCCCGACGAGCACGAGATCGAGCCCGCGCGGAAACTCGACCATGTAGCGGTCGAAGTGTTCGAACAGGGTCTTGCATCCCTTGTTCTCGTCGATGCGTCCGATATAAATCGCAAACGGACGTTTGAGGTTGAATTTCTTCCGCACGCGCCATGGCTGCGTGCGTTCCGGAATGTCCGATCCGACGCCGACCACCACACCGGGCACGGCGTGATTGCCTGACACGCCCTGAATCAGCGCCCGCTCTTCGAGCGAGTTGTACATGATCCCGCGAACACCGCGGAACAGCGGACCGAAGATCGAGAGTCCCACGGCCGGATCACGCTCCGCCGTCGGCACGAGGATCGCCTTTTGCGGCACCGTGCGGGCCCCGTGCCACGCGTGGTAGTAGCGCGCGCTGAAGAACAGAAAGAAATCGAACTCCCCGGTGACCTTGCGGAGATGAGCGAGCAGTGCGGGACTGCGCGGCCCTTCGCTGTCGAGCCACGCGAGTTCATCATTGAGCGAGTGCGTGCGCTCGAACACCAGTGCGGAGCGGCGGCCGAAATCTTCCGTGTCGCGGGGCCGCGACACCGGGAATCGGCGCACGGTCACGCCGTTGATGGTGCTGTCGCCCGACGGCCACTCGTTCTTCCAGCTGATGTAGTCCTTGGCGCAGGTGGTCAACACCTCAACCGTGGCGTGTCTGGACAGGCGCTCGGCAATGTACCGGGCGTGCAGTTCGGCACCGCCGTTGATATCGGCGCCGTACCGCTGAACCACGACTGCAATCTTCACTGTTCGTCAGGTCCTGCGTCTGCGGAATCCGCGCCGCCTTCGGCCACCCACTCCGACGTGTCCGCCTCTGCGGGCCCGCCGGCCGGCACGCCTCCCTGATCCGCCATGTTCTGTCCCGGACGGCGCCGCCGCCGCCGACGACGCCGGCGGCGTTCGGCATCACCCGCTGCAGCGCCGTCAGCCGACGGCACAGGCGCGTCGCCGGCAGACGTCGCCGCAGCCGACGCCGTACCCGCGACCGCTGCGGGCGCCGCTGCCACCGCCGCAACCTGTGGAGGACGCGGGGAAGGCGGCTGTTGCCGCTGGGGCGGACGATACTGGACGACGCTTTCGAGCGCGCGGCCGCGTCGTTCGTCGAAGTCCATCCGGCTCGACAACGATTCCGCGCGCATCTTGAGGTTGTGCACTTCGATCCCGAGCCGCGTGACTTCAAGGGCCAGGTTGTGCACGAGTTCGTAGTAGAGCGGGTCCATCTCTTCGCGCACGCGGAAGCGCCGGTGGAACTCCTCGTTCACCTTGGCCTGGATGTGGAACGCCTCGCCAATCGGCTGGGGGTTCATGAACAGTTTCAGAACCGGGTTCAGCAACCGGCGAATCGTCCGCAGCAGCCCGCGGTGCGTGTCGTAGATGCTGCTGTCTTCGAACGAATACTTGGGCGGCGCGGCGCTCACTGTTCGGCGGCGCTTGAACTGGTCGACGAGATCGGAGCGCACGCCCTTGGGATCGAGGAACTGCTCGAGCTTGGCGCTGGCCAGGGCCTGCACTTCCGCCTCGGTGTAGTCCACGCCGCGCTTCTCGCGGATACGGGCCCGGATCTGACGCATGATGGCCTCGACGTCAACCGCGTCGGCCTTGACCTGGAAATCACTCATAACTGCACACCTTTGGATCCTTGGCCGCGCGTCAACGCCACGGCCCGTAAATCAGAACGGCCACCGCGACCGCCCACAGGGCGACGCACGCGAGAATCGGCCGATCCTGGAGCAGCGTCTCGGACGGGTCCGCCCCGCCGTCGCGCTGGTGGATGAGAAACAGATACCGGAAGATGCCGTACAGCAGGAACGGCAACGTGAACAACAGTCGGTCGGTGCCGAACTTGGCCACCGTTTCGGGACTGATCGTGTAGAAGGCGTAGGCCAGCAGCGTGGAGGCGGCCACGATGCTGATCAATTGATCGAGCAGCTGCGGGCTGTAGTCGGCGAGACTGCGCCGATGGCCGGCACCCCCGTCGGCCAGGGTCACCAGTTCGGCGCGGCGCTTGCTGAGCGCCAGGAACAGCGCACCCAGCAGTGTCAGCACCAGCAGCCAGTGGCTGATCGCGACATGAATCACCACTGCGCCGGCGACCGCGCGCAACACAAACCCCGCCGCGATAGTCAGCACATCAATGACGGCGTGGTGTTTCAGCGAGACGGAGTACCCCGTCAGCAGCGCCACGTACGTGAACGATACGGCGAAGAACAAGGGATCAAGCCAGAAGGCGACTGCCAGAGCGACCCCGGTCAGGATGATGGCGGTGAGAATGGCGGTGCGCGGTGAGACGTCGCCGGCGGCGACGGGGCGGCGGGACTTGCTGGGGTGGAGCCGATCGGCGTCGGCGTCGTGAACGTCGTTGACCAGATACACGACGCCCGACAGCGCGCAGAAGACCACAAAAGCGAGGCCCGCTACGAGCACCGAGGCCGGATCGAGCAACTTGCCGCCGAAGATGAGGCCTGCGAACAAGATGAAATTCTTGGTCCACTGCGCGGGACGCAGTGAAACAAACAGGGCAACACCCCGCGACCGGGTGGAAACGGACATCACGATGCGAAGGACCGGGCAGGCCCACTGGCCCGCCCGGCCGTCGACTCGATGGTTCCGGCTAGGTGTAACTCTTGATTGCGTCCTGCTCGACGTCGAACGTTTCGAACACCGTGAGCAGTTTCGTGATCATCAAGAGGTCCGTGATCCGCTTGGTGAGGTTGACCAGCTTGAGCTGGCCGCCCTGACGGCTGACCGTCGTGTACGTTCGCACGATCTCGCCAAGGCCTGCGCTGTCAATGTAGGGAACATCTGCGAGATTCAGCAGAATGCGCTTCTTGTTCTGGAGGATCAACGAGTTGATCTTGTCCTTCAGGACCTCGTCACCCTCACCGAGAGTGATTTTGCCCTTCAGGTCGAGAATCATTACCTCGCCTGCCTGTCGTTCCTCGATCTGCATGCCAACTCCTCTGCCCGGCCGTGTCCGGCCTGCTGACGGCCGGTCGGCGTGGTATCTGGCGAAAATTTCCAAACGTAGTGTAGTGGGTCAGGGGCTCCCGGTCTACTAAAAGCCGAGAACCCCCACCACCACTATTCGACGTCCCGGCGCTGCTTCTTGCGGGAGCGTTTGCGGGCGAGCGCCTGCTTGACGCGACGCTTGTCACCCGGCTTCAGGTAAAAGGAGTGTTTTTTGATGTCCTTGATGATGTCTTCCTGCTGCACCTTCCGCTTGAAGCGGCGCAAGGCACTCTCGATGGACTCACCGTCCTGAATTCTGACTTCTGCCATAGCTGAACACCCCCTTCCCGACTGGATTTCGCGCCCGCCAATCAACCAGAACTCGGCCGGGTCGGGCAGGCAACACGTTAGGGTATCACGTAGAATCGACAGCTCATGCGGCTGCTGATTGTCGGAAGTGGAGGCCGGGAACATGCCATGGCGTGGCGGCTGGCCCAGGACCCTGGCGTGGCCGAGGTGCTGTGTGTCCCCGGAAACCCGGGAATCGCCCGGTTTGCCCGGTGTTTTCCAGGAAAAGTGACCGATCCAGAGGCGCTTCTGGCCCTGGTCGAGCGGGAAAAGGTCCATTTGACGGTCGTGGGCCCGGAAGCGGCCCTGGACGCTGGGTTGGCCGACCTTCTGCGGGCCCATGGGCATCCGGTGGTGGGACCGGTCCGGCGAGCCGCCGCCCTGGAAACTTCCAAGGTCTTCTCAAAGCGGTTCATGGCCGACGCCGGGATTCCCACCGCCCGATTCCTCGCGTGCGACACGCTGGAGTCGGCACTGGCGGCCGTCGCCGGTGACGTGTTCGGCTTCCCCGTCGTCGTCAAGGCGGACGGACTCGCCGGCGGCAAAGGCGTGGTCATCGCCGGCGACCGTGCCGAAGCCGAAGCCGCCGTCAGGGCCGCCATGGTGGATCGGCAGTTCGGGGATGCCGGGTCGGTCCTTGTGATTGAAGAATGCCTGACCGGGCCCGAAGTCTCGTTTTTTGTGCTGGCGGATGGCCGCCGCGCGATTCCCATCGGCAGCGCCCAGGATCACAAGCGGGTGTTCGACGACGACCGCGGCCCCAACACGGGAGGGATGGGCGCCTTCGCGCCCAGTCCGCTGATGACCGCGGCCCTTGAGGCGGAGGTGCTGCGGACAATCGTGCAGCCCGTGCTCGATGGGTTGCCCGACGATGGCGGCTATCGAGGGTTCCTGTACGTGAGTCTGATGCTGACGCCGGCTGGTCCAAAGGTGATCGAGTTCAATGTGCGGTTCGGCGATCCCGAGACCCAGGTCGTGTGGCCCCTGCTCGGCGGCAACGTGACCGAGGTCCTCCATGCAGCGGCCGTTGGCGACCTGGGATCGCGAACCATCCCGATGGCGGCAGGCGCCTGTGTTGGCGTGGTACTCGCGGCGCAGGGGTACCCGTCCCAGCCCGTCACGGGCCAGGTCATCACGGGTGCGGATGTCGACTTCGGTTCGGATGTCACCGTGTTTCATGCGGGCACCGCGAAGCGAGACGGTCAGCTCGTGACCGCGGGTGGGCGCGTGCTCACCGTGGTGGGCCGGGGCGTGGACCATGCGGACGCGATGCGAAAGGCGTACACGGGCGTGTCGGGGATTGCGTTCGACGGCATGCAGTACCGCCGCGACATCGGCCGGAAGGCGTTGATAAGCTGAGGGCTCTTATGGCACTGGATGTGCTGATTCTCATGGGTCTGACTCCGACGCGGATGTGATGTCGGCTGCGGGAGCGGGCGTCGGCCCATCGCTCCCCGGCGCGCGTGCTGCGATTGATCGATGACGCGCACACGCCGCGCCCCGTGGCATGGACGCGCTGTTGTCGACGGTGCAGATGCCGCCGGGAGTCCCCGTCGCGACTGGCCGCGAAACGGTCACGCCTCAGGCGCGGCGTTCGCCTTCGACGAGCAGCTGTCCGCATGCCGCGCGGATGTCGCGACCGCGACTTTTTCGGACGGACACGGTCACGCCGGCGTCCGAGAGAATCTTCGCAAAGGTGTTCACACGCGCGTCGGACGGGCGGGTGAACGGAATCCCGTCCGCCTCGTTCAGGGGAAGCAGGTTCACTTTCCCCGGGATGCCGTCGAGCAGTCGTGCCAGCCGCCGCGCATCATCGGGCGTATCGTTCACGCCGTCGAGCATCACGTATTCAAAAGTGATCCGCCCGCGCCGCCGGAGCGGAAAGTTCCGGCAGGTGTCCATCAATTCTTCGAGTCCGTACTTCCGATTGATGGGCACCAGCGCGTCCCGTTGCGCGTCGGTGGTGCCGTGCAGGGAGATGGCGAGATTCGGCATGACCGGTTCGTCGGCGAGTTTCTTGATCGCCGGCACCAGTCCCACGGTGGATAACGTCACCCGGCGCGGTGCCACGGCCAGGCCCTGCGGGTCTGCGAGGATTCCCAGCGCCTTCATCGTCGCGTCGTAGTTGTGCAGCGGTTCGCCCATGCCCATCAGCACGATGTTGAACGGAGAAGTGCGCAGGTGGGTTTCCCGGGCCAGAACCCGCACCTGTCCGGCAATTTCTCCGGCGGTCAGATTCCGAATCAGGCCCATCTTTCCGGTGAGGCAGAAGCCGCAGGCCATCGCGCATCCGACCTGGGTCGAGACGCAGAAGGTCTGGTTCGGCGTGTCCGGGATGTAGACCGCCTCGACGCGTCGGCCGTCTGCGAGCCGGAGCAGGAATTTGGTCGTGCCGTCGGACGAGACCTGTTTGGTTTCCAGCGCCGGTTCAGAGATGCGCGCCTGGTGCTGAAGGCGAGACCGGAGTGGAGCCGGGAGATCGGTCATCGCGTCAAAGGTGACAACGTCGCGCTGGTGCAGCCACTGAAAGAGCTGACGGCCGCGGAAGGCGGGCTCACCCATAGCGACCATGGCCGCTTCAAGTTCGGGGCGGTCGCACTCGGAAAAATCCTTCACGGGTGTCGCAGCTGAGCCTTGTTCCACAACACGCGTCATGGTATCATCCACAGCTTGAATTGCTCCTGTAACTTCAAGTCTGTGAACAACTTAACCGATTTGGTGGGCGTCAGGTCGTGGTGAGGGCGGAGACGCTGCCCTCGGGCCTTCGGCTCGTCACCGAATCAATTCCGCATGTGCGCTCGGCGGCCATCGGCGTCTGGTTGACCCGCGGGTCCCGTCATGAGTCCGATGCCGACAGTGGGATTGCCCATTTCGTCGAGCACATGCTGTTCAAGGGCACACACACGCGGTCGGCGCGTGACCTGGCGCAGCAGATTGATTCCATCGGCGGTCAGGTGGACGCCTTCACGTCGAAGGAATACGCCGGCTACTACATCAAGGTCCTCGACGAGCACCTGCCGCTGGCCCTCGACATTCTGAGCGACATGTTGCTGCGCCCGGCGCTGGCGCCGGAGGAAGTCGCGCGCGAACAGGGTGTCGTGCTCGAAGAAATCAAGATGGTGGAGGACGCCCCCGACGACCTGGTGCACGAGATCTTCGCGCAGCAGTTCTGGGCGCGGCATCCCCTGGGGCGCCCCATCCTCGGTACTGCCGACACCGTGCAGTCGTTTTCCGCCGCGCGACTGCGCGAGTTTTTCTCGCGCACCTATGTCGCCTCGAACCTGGTGGTGGCTGCGGCGGGCCGTCTCGATCATGATCGACTGCGCGATGACGTGGCCAAGGCGTTCGAGACGTTGTCGTCGGCGGGTGATGTGACGAGTGACGTGCCGCCGCAGGCAACGCCCGGCGTAGTGTCGCGTCAGAAGGACATCGAACAGAGCCACGTGTGTCTCGGATCCCCGGCCGTCAGCCAGACACACCACGACCGGCACGCCGCCCTGGTCCTCAACACGATTCTGGGTGGCTCGCTCAGTTCCCGGCTGTTCCAGCACATCCGCGAGGATCGCGGGTTGGCGTATTCGGTGTTCTCCAATCTCGCGACGTACAGCGACGCCGGCATGCTGTCGGTGTACGCCGGCTGTGCCGCCGACAAGGTCGAGGAAGTTGTGGCGCTTACCCTCGCCGAATTGCGCACCTTGCGGCAGGAGGCGGTGCCGGCCGATGAATTGCGCCGAGCCAAGGATCACCTGAAGGGCAGCGTGATGCTCGGCCTGGAAAACACGTCCAGTCGCATGTCACACCTCGCCCGTCAGGAAATGTGTTTCGGCCGGCAGGTGACCTTCGACGAAATTCTCGCAAACATTGAGGCGGTTGGAGCCGATGATGTGTTGCGCGTGGCGGGTGAGGTGTTTCAGGATGGCGCGATCGCCGCAAGCTTTGTGGGGCCTGACGAGGCACCCCCGTTGCTGGCGTCGCAATTGGTGATGGGGACGCACGCATGATTCCGAGGTACACCCACCCAGAGATGGGCGGCATCTGGAGTGAACAACGGCGCTACGACGCCTGGCTGGAGGTCGAACTGGCGGCCACCGACGCCCTGGCCGACACGGGTGTCGTTCCGAAAGAAGACGCGCGCATTCTTCGCGAACGCGCCACGTTTGACATCGCCCGCATCGAAGAAATCGAGCAGACGACGCAGCACGATGTGATTGCGTTTACGACAGCGGTCGCCGAGAAGGTCGGTCCGTCCGCGCGGTGGCTGCATTTTGGCCTGACCTCGTCCGACGTGCTGGATACGGCGCTGGCACTGCAGATGCGGGCCGCGTGCGACCTGCTGCTGACGCGGGTGGATGCGTTGGCTGACGCCATCAGGACGCGGGCGCTGGAGCACAAGCACACGCCGATGATCGGCCGCACCCATGGCGTGCATGCCGAACTGATGACATTTGGAGTGAAGCTGGCGCTGTGGTACGCGGAAGTGGGCCGGGCCCGCGAACGCGTGGTGCGGGCGCGCGAGACCGTGTCGGTCGGAAAGTTGTCGGGCGCTGTGGGCGTGTTCGCCCATCTGGATCCCGCGATCGAAGCGGCCGTCTGCGCGCGCCTCGGGCTGACGCCCGCGCCCGTGGCGTCACAGGTGATTCAGCGCGATCGTCATGCCGAGTTGCTCTCCGCGCTCGCGATTCTGGCCGCGTCGCTCGAAAAATTCGCGCTCGAAGTGCGCGGCCTGCAGAAGACTGAAATCGGCGAAGTGGAAGAGCCGTTTGCCAAGGGGCAGAAGGGCTCGTCGGCGATGCCGCACAAGCGCAACCCGATTGCCTGCGAACAGATTGTCGGCCTGGCGCGCCTGATTCGGTCCAATGCCATGGCGGCGATGGAAAACGTCGCGTTGTGGCACGAACGGGACATCTCGCACTCGTCGGTCGAGCGCGTGATTCTTCCTGACAGCTTCATCGCCCTCGATCACATGCTGCGCCGCTTCACCCGCGTCGTCGCGGGCATGGTGGTGTATTCGGACCGCATGGCGGAGAATCTGCAGCGGTCGCGCGGCGTGGTGTTCTCGGGCAGCGTGCTGCTGGAATTAGCCCGGCGTGGAGTGTCGCGCGAAGACGCCTACGCGTGGGTGCAGCGCAACGCGATGCGATCGTTTGCCGAGCGCGTGGATTTCAAGCCGCTGCTCCTGGCCGACGCGGACATCATGCGGGTGCTGCCGGCGAATGTGCTTGAGGAGTGTTTCGATTTAGGCGCGCAGTTGCGGAACGTGGACGCAATTTTCGCGCGGGTCTTCACGGCGTAGATGCGGAACACTCAGGGGGATGGGATGAACGACAAGTTCCGTGAAGAGTGTGGCGTCTTCGGCATCTTCGGACACCCCGAAGCCGCAAACCTCACCTACCTCGGACTGTACGCGTTGCAGCACCGCGGCCAGGAGAGCGTCGGCATCAGCACCTCGGACGGGACCCGTCTCAAGCTGCACAAGTCGATGGGGTACGTCGCGGATGCCTTCGACGAATCGACGCTGGCATCGCTCGCCGGCACGAGCGCCATTGGCCACGTCCGGTATTCGACCGCAGGCGAGAGCGGGCTGAAAAACGCGCAACCGATCCAGATCGAGTGCACCCATGGCGAGATCGCCATCGGCCACAATGGCAACCTCGTCAACGCCGACGAATTGCGCCAGGCGCTCGTGCAGTCCGGATCGATCTTCCAGACGACGAGCGATACCGAGGTGCTGCTGCACCTCTATGCGCGGTCCAAAGCCACCACGCCGGATGCCGCACTGGTGGAGGCCGTGTCACAGGCGCAGGGCGCGTTTTCGCTTGTGTGGCTGACGAAGGACAAATTGATCGCTGCGCGCGACCCGCACGGGTTTCGGCCCCTGACGATCGGGCGCATCGGCGACGCCTACATCGTCTGTTCTGAGACGTGTGCACTGGACTTGATCGATGCGACGTGGGTGCGCGACGTGGAGCCCGGTGAAGTGCTGATCATCAGCGCGGCGGGCATGCAGTCGCTGAAGCCGTTTGCCCCAGCGGCGAAGGCGCACTGCATCTTCGAACATGTGTACTTCGCGCGGCCGGATTCCTACGTCTTCGGCCAGAGTGTCAATGAGGTCCGGACCGCATTCGGCCGTCGACTGGCGGCGGAACAGCCCGCCGACGCGGATGTCGTGGTCCCGATTCCGGATTCAGGTGTGTGCGCCGCCACGGGCTTCGCGGAGGCGGCAGGGCTCCCGCTGCAGATGGGGCTGATTCGGAACCACTATGTGGGCCGCACCTTCATCGAACCGCAGCAGTCGATTCGGCACTTCGGCGTGCGCGTGAAACTCAATCCGGTGAAGAGCATTCTGGCCGGGCGTCGAGTGGTGCTGGTGGATGACTCGATCGTGCGTGGCACGACAAGCCGGAAGATCGTGAAGATGGTGCGCGCCGCGGGCGCCACCGAAGTGCACATGCGGATCAGCTGTCCGCCCACCGTCTCGCCCTGTTTCTACGGCGTGGACACCCCGCAGCGATCCGAGTTGATCGCCGCCACCCACACGCTGGAAGAGGTTAGGAAATACATCGGCGCTGACAGCCTTGGGTATCTCTCCCTCGACGGCATGTTGGTGGAAGTGGGCAGCGAACGAAAATCGTATTGCACGTCCTGCTATACCGGCGACTACCCGGTAGCCTTCCCCCGCAACGAGGCGGCGTACCTGCAGTTGGCGCTGAAGCTGGTGCCATGAGCTCGCCCCTGCGATGGACGCTGGCGGCCGCCGTGTGCATCAGCGTGTCGGTGCCGACGTCGGCCCAATCCCCGCCGCAGACGCTCTCTGCGGCAATCGACCAGCTCGTGTCGTTCGACTACGCGACCCGAACCGCTGCCGCTCGCACGGTGAGGCGCAGCCCGGCCGCAGAGGCCATCCCCCTTCTCGCGGCAGCGGCCCGTTCCCATCAGGATGGCTACGTGCGCTACCGCGCCCTCGTCCTGCTCGCCGGATTCGGCGAAGCCACTGCGACCGGGACCATGCGGGCCCTGCTGTCCGATCCGAACGACCGTGTGCGCGCAGTGGTGTTCGCCTGGTTTGAGCGCCATCCCGCGAGTGATCTGAATGCCGCGATGATTGCGGCGCTTGACAAGGAAACGTCCGAGTTCGTGCGCCCCGCGCTGACCCGGGCACTGGCAGCGGCCCACGCCGACCCCGCCGTGCGGCAAGCCGTCCGTCCGCTGATTATGAAGGGCGAAGACTTCTTTCGCGGCACCGTGATTGAGGCGCTTGGTGACTATGCCGCGACCTGGGCCGTTCCGGTGATTGCCGACGTCGCACAACTCGACGGCCCTCTGCAGGACGATGCGATCACGGCGCTTGGAAAGCTCGGAGACAAGTCGGTGCTGCCGGTGCTGGCGGCGCTGCAGAAGTCGGCTCCGCGGGATACCCAGCCGGCGATTGCCGCCGCTAGCTGCCTCCTGACGCAGCAGTGTGGCCCGCGTGAGGACTATCTGCGGCAGACGCTGACATTCGCGGCCGCCGACCCGCAGTACCAAAGCCTCCTGCGCAGCGCGGCCTTCTCGCTGGCTACCCTCGCGGCGCGCGGATCCGTGTCCGCGCTGTCGGCGCTGTTTGACGTCGCCGAACCGTCTCGCGATCCGGCCCGCGCCGCGCTGGCGCTTGCGGTGGGCCACGTGGCACTGCGGAACCCCGGCGTGATTCTCGAAGCGCTTGAGTCGCGCGGCACTCGTGATGCGGCCATTGCCGTCCTGCAGGACGCGTTCGACATGCTGTCGGAAGACTTCGAGGAAGAACGTTTCTTCGTGGAGATTCGCCGCGCCTACTGGGCGGCGGCGGACGGATCGACGCGGCGGGCCGTGGCGCAGGCCCTTATCGACAAACTGGAGTTCTGACGTGGTGGATTATCGGCAATCGGGCGTCGACATTGACGCGGGCAACGAAGTGGTGCGCCGCATCAAACAACTGGCGAAGTCCACCTATACCTCCGGCGTGCTGTCGGGGATCGGGTCCTTCGGCGGTTTGTTTGCGCTTGATGGCACCGCCACCGACCCCGTGCTGGTGGCCTCGGCCGACGGCGTGGGGACCAAACTCAAGGTAGCCTTCATGACCGGGGTCCACGATTCCATTGGCGTGGATCTGGTCAACCACTGCGTCAACGACATCCTGGTGCAGGGTGCACGCCCCTTGTTTTTTCTCGATTATCTGGCGACCGGCCGACTCTCGCCGGATGTGGCCGAACAGATCGTGCGCGGTGTCGCGGAGGGGTGTCGCGCGAATCGCTGCGCCCTGCTCGGCGGCGAAACAGCGGAGATGCCGGGCTTTTATGCCGACGGCGAATACGACGTCGCCGGATTCATCGTCGGCATCGTACCGCGGGCAAAGGTGATTGATGGCCGGTCCATTGTGGCCGGTGACGTGTTGATCGGCCTCCCGTCGTCCGGTCTGCATACCAACGGATACTCGCTGGCGCGCCGGATCGTGTTCGACCATCTGGGCCTGACGGTCAATAGTGTGGTCCCGGACCTGGGCCAATCTGTCGGGGAGGCGCTGTTGCGTCCCCATCGTTCGTACTTGCCGGCGATCAGCCCCCTGCTCGACCGCGGATGGATCAAGGGGATGGCGCACATCACCGGCGGCGGCCTCACCGAGAACCTGCCGCGGACGATGCCCGAGGGACGTGTGCCCAGGGTGGACCGCGCGAGCTGGGACGTGCCGCCGCTGTTTGCGTGGCTCCAGCGCGCAGGGGAAATTGCCGACGATGAGATGTTCCGGGCGTTCAATATGGGTGTGGGTCTCGTGCTGGTGGTGAGCGCCTCAGACGCCGATGCGGTGCTCGGAGCATTGCGTGCCACGGGTGAGCCGGCGTGGACGCTCGGTCACGTCGATTGAGTCCCAGGCCGAGCTGCGGTTTACGTAGTCGCTCCATGCGCGAGACTCGAGGAATGGAGCTGGGACCAGGGGGAGCGGGTTCGCGCCGTCCAGGCGGCCCGCCAGGCTTCCCCAGGGCCAGTCCTGGGCGCGACGCGAAAGTCCGTGCGTGAGGGCCAGTCGCTCGACATTACGAGCGGTCCGGACCAGGTCGCGGATCGCCGGTACGGGCCTGATGGTGACGTGGTCGGACGGTTCTCCTGGGGCAGAAATGACCCCATCCAGGAATCGTTGGAGCCGGGATGGGTCAACCGGACCCACAATCAGGTGCCAGTGCGTCGGCATCAGGCAGTACGCCACGAGCCGGACGGGGTGTCTGAGGAGCGCCGCGCGGAGTCGATACTGCAGCGCACGATAGTCGGCCGGCTGAGCCAGGACCGCGGTCGGGTGCGCCGGCCGGCCGGCGACATGGAAACATGAGAGCGGGTACGAGGGGAGGCGTCTGGGCATGGTGCACACAGCAACAGCAAGGGCGGTGCCTGAATGAGCGCAGGTGGTACACCAATCGCCATTTTGATCTCCGGCCGCGGATCCAACATGCAGGCCGTGGTGGCCGCCAGCCGTGCCGGTCGCGTGGACGCGGTCGTGCAGGTCGTGATCTCGAATCAGCCGGATGCGCCTGGGCTCGTGTGGGCGCGTGAGGCGGGGATTGAGGTGCTCGTCGTGCCGCACCGTAACTACCCGACGCGCGCGGCCTACGACGACGCGCTGGTGGAGATCCTGCGAGCGCGGGGGATTCGGTTGGTGGTGCTCGCCGGGTTCATGCGGGTGCTGGGACCGACCTTCTGCGCCGCATTTCCCTACGCGATTCTGAACGTGCACCCGTCCCTGCTGCCGTCCTTCCCCGGCGTGGACGCCCAGCGCCAGGCGTTTGAGTACGGGGTCACGGTGACGGGGGTGACCGTCCATTTTGTGACGCCGGAGCTCGATGCTGGTCCGGTGGTGGCACAGGCGACGGTGCCGGTGCTCGGGGACGATACGGTGGACACGCTCCGTGCGCGTATTCTTGCTGAGGAACATCGACTTCTGCCTGATGCCCTGCAACGCGTGATCCGCGGCGGCTGGCGGGTGGACGGACGAAGAATCCTCTGGGACTGAGGATTCCCGATTCCCGATTGAGGATTACGAATGACTCTTGATGAACAGCTCGCCTACCTCACGAAAGGATGTGTTGATGTGGTGCGCGCCGGGGAACTGAAGGCCAAGCTGGAGCGCGCCGCCACGACGGGCGTCCCACTGACTGTGAAGGTCGGCTTCGATCCGACGGCGCCGGATCTGCATCTCGGGCACACCGTGTTGCTGCGGAAGATGAAGCACTTTCAGGACCTCGGGCACCGCGTGGTGTTCCTGATCGGAGACTTCACCGGACTTATTGGGGATCCGACCGGTCGATCGAAGACGCGGCCGCCGCTGACGCGTGAGGACATCGCGGCGAATGCCGAGACGTACAAGGCGCAGGTTTTCAAGATCCTCGACCCGCAGAAGACGGTCGTCGACTTCAACGAGCGATGGCTTGGTGCACTGGGCAGCGAGGGGCTTGTGCGGCTGGCCGCGCGGTACAACGTCGCGCAGATGCTCGAACGTCGCGACTTCAAGCAGCGGTTTGAAGCCGGCAAGCCGATTGCGATTCACGAATTCCTGTATCCGCTCGCGCAGGCGTACGACTCGGTCTTTCTGAAGGCGGATGTCGAACTTGGTGGCACTGATCAGTTGTTCAATCTGAACGTGGGCCGCGACCTGATGCCGGGGTATGGCCTCGAGGCGCAGGTGGTGATGACCACGCCGTTGCTTGAGGGGCTGGACGGCGTCGAGAAGATGTCGAAGAGCCTGAGCAACTACGTCGGTGTGACCGAGGCGCCCGCGGAGATGTTCGGGAAGCTGATGTCGGTGAGTGATGAGCTGATGTGGCGGTACTACGTGCTGCTCACAGACGACACGCAGGCCGACATTGATGCGCGGCGTGCGCGTGTCGCATCGGGCGCAGAACATCCGAAAGCCGCGAAGGTGACGCTCGCGCGCCGCGTCGTCACGGATTTTCACGGTATTGAGGCGGCTCGGGCCGCGGCCGAGGCCTTTGAAGCCCGATTCACGCGCCACGAGATCAACGCGGACTATCTGCCGTCGTTTGAGATTCCCCTGGGTACGCGATGGGCGCAGGTTCTCGTGCAGACCGGGAATGCGTCGTCAAACTCCGAAGCGAGCCGGAAGGTGACGGAGGGCGCGGTGCGTCTTGGGGACGTGAAGATCGCGGACCCGCGCGCGGCGTTTGCGACGGAGGGGACGCACGTGCTGCGGGTGGGACGTCGCGCGTGCACGGTGATCGCTGTGCCGGCGGGGGGCTCGTAACCCGCTGCGATTACGAGAGTTATGCGCACGCCTGACGGGAGAAGGCGGCACGCCGGCACAATCAGGTCGTACGATCTGTAACAGCCTGTTGACAAGCCGCGTGTACGTACCTAGACTGGGAAGTCTCGAGCGTCGCCGTTGGTGGCGCTGACACGACCTTCAGCCCTTTCGAACGTCTGAAAGTGGCAGCCCCTCGGTCCTGACGGACTGAATTTGCGGTGAAGACCCCGGGTCAGGCGGAGCGTCGGCGGACGAAATTCGGCCGACGGCTTTCGAAGAAAAATTGCTGAAGAGCAACTTTTTCGTTGACAGCACCGGATGCTCGCGATAGTCTTGGAAGGTTCCCCTAACGACAAACGATGTCGCAGGGGAGCGGAAGACAAGCGACTCGGTTCTTTGAAAACTAGATAGAACGTGCAAGCACACAACCCGTCGAGTATCAGCGGGTGGCACGAAGCGGGATTCGCAGGAATCAGCGCCGTGAACCACCTTTACTTCGACGTAACACAATCCGGAGCCAAATAAAGGCGATCGGGTTAGACCGGATTAGCCCGGAGCGAGCCCTGCAAGGGGTGAGTGAGGGGCGAAACCATTTAACTTGAGAGTTTGATCCTGGCTCAGAATCAACGCTGGCGGCGTGCCTAACACATGCAAGTCGAACGCGAAAGTGGAGCAATCCATGAGTAGAGTGGCAAACGGGTGAGTAACACGTGGGCGACCTACCTCAGAGTGGGGGATAACCTTCCGAAAGGAGGGCTAATACCGCATGACATCCCGTGTTTGGATACACGGAGATCAAAGCCGGGGATCGCAAGACCTGGCGCTTGGAGAGGGGCCCGCGTCCGATTAGCTAGTTGGTGAGGTAACGGCTCACCAAGGCTCCGATCGGTATCCGGCCTGAGAGGGCGGACGGACACACTGGAACTGAGACACGGTCCAGACTCCTACGGGAGGCAGCAGTGGGGAATTGTTCGCAATGGGCGCAAGCCTGACGACGCAACGCCGCGTGGAGGATGAAGAATTTCGGTTCGTAAACTCCTTTCGACCGAGATGAACATCCTTCGGTTTAATAAACCGGAGGACTGACAGTATCGAGAGAAGAAGCCCCGGCTAACTCTGTGCCAGCAGCCGCGGTAATACAGGGGGGGCAAGCGTTGTTCGGAATTACTGGGCGTAAAGGGTTCGTAGGTGGCCAACTAAGTCAGATGTGAAATCCCTCAGCTTAACTGGGGAACTGCTTCTGATACTGGTTGGCTTGAGTGCAGGAGAGGAATGCGGAATTCCAGGTGTAGCGGTGAAATGCGTAGATATCTGGAGGAACACCGGTGGCGAAGGCGGCATTCTGGACTGTAACTGACACTGAGGAACGAAAGCCAGGGGAGCAAACGGGATTAGATACCCCGGTAGTCCTGGCCCTAAACGATGAATGCTTGGTGTGGCGGGTATCGATCCCTGCCGTGCCGAAGTTAACGCATTAAGCATTCCGCCTGGGGAGTACGGTCGCAAGGCTGAAACTCAAAGGAATTGACGGGGGCCCGCACAAGCGGTGGAGCATGTGGTTTAATTCGACGCAACGCGAAGAACCTTACCCAGGCTCGAAATGCAGATGACCATCGGCGAAAGTCGACTCCCGCAAGGGCAACTGTATAGGTGCTGCATGGCTGTCGTCAGCTCGTGTCGTGAGATGTTGGGTTAAGTCCCGCAACGAGCGCAACCCTTGTTTCCTGTTGCCATCACGTAATGGTGGGCACTCTGGAGAGACTGCCGGTGACAAACCGGAGGAAGGTGGGGATGACGTCAAGTCAGCATGGCCTTTATGTCTGGGGCTACACACGTGCTACAATGGCCGATACAAAGCGTTGCAAACTCGCGAGAGTGAGCTAATCGCATAAAGTCGGTCTCAGTTCGGATTGCAGGCTGCAACTCGCCTGCATGAAGTTGGAATCGCTAGTAATCGCGGATCAGCATGCCGCGGTGAATACGTTCCCGGGCCTTGTACACACCGCCCGTCACATCACGAAAGCTGGCTGTACTAGAAATCGCTGCGCTAACCCGCAAGGGAGGCAGGTGCTTAAGGTATGGTCAGTGATTGGGGTGAAGTCGTAACAAGGTAGCTGTAGGAGAACCTGTGGCTGGATCACCTCCTTTCTAGAGCGTCTTCTTCGGAAGACAATCAATGATCGATCTGGTACGAAGACAGGTTGCTGTGCACACGTTCTATCTAGTTTTGAGAGAACCGGGTCTCTCTGGCCGGCGCAAGCCAGCTGGGGGATCGAGTGAGTTTCTTTGAGGGCAGGACCTGATCGGAATCCGATGGGTGTCCTGTGGCGACAGAGTTCGAGAGGGCCTGTAGCTCAGCTGGTTAGAGCACACGCTTGATAAGCGTGGGGTCAGTAGTTCAAATCTACTCAGGCCCACCAGCTTCTTCGGGGAATTAGCTCAGCTGGGAGAGCGCCTGGTTTGCAACCAGGAGGTCACCGGTTCGATCCCGGTATTCTCCACCAGCCTTCGCTGGTCGCTCGCTTCGCTCGCAGCTTCGGCTGTCGGGCCAGCGAGCGGAACGCGAAGGATGATCCGCCGAAGCCACGAGCGTAGCGAGTGGTTGGCGCAGGTGGACAACGAGTTTGGATCGCGTGCGAAAGTCGCGGTCCTGGTCTTTGACAACTGAATATCCTGCAAACGGTAGTTTTTTCGGAACCACAAATTTGCACCAAAGTGTGTATTTAGGGGTGGGAAGAAGAGATGCTCCAGTTGCCCCAATGCAAAGGGGCTTCAGGATCATCTTTAATTCCAATAGACAAGCTACTAAGGGCGTACGGTGAATGCCTTGGCGCTAGAAGACGATGAAGGACGCGATAAGCTGCGATAAGCCTCGGGGAGCTGCAAATGAGCTTTGATCCGGGGATGTCCGAATGGGGAAACCCACGGCGGGTTATGCCGCCGTATCACACGCTGAATACATAGGCGTGTGAAGGCAACGGAGGGAAGTGAACCATCTCAGTACCTCCTGGAGAAGAAAACAACAGTGATTCCGCTAGTAGCGGCGAGCGAACGCGGAATAGCCCAAACCGGGGTGCTTGCACTCCGGGGTTGTAGGGCCTGTTTGGCCGCAAGGCCGACGAGTCACAAACCAGCACGTTAGTCGAACGACCTGGAACGGTCGACCATAGACGGTGAAAGTCCGGTAGGCGAAAACATGCTGGCTCGTTGGACAGGTTCCTGAGTACCACGGGACACGAGAAATCCCGTGGGAACCCGCGAGGACCATCTCGCAAGGCTAAATACTCTCTAGCGACCGATAGTGAACCAGTACCGTGAGGGAAAGGTGAAAAGCACCCCTTTTAGGGGAGTGAAATAGTACCTGAAACCGTATGCCTACAAGCAGTGGGAGGGCTATGCCTCTTCGGAGGAAGGCCTGACCGCGTGCCTTTTGCATAATGAGCCGGCTAGTTTTTCTCTGCAGCAAGGTTAAGCGTAAGCGAGCCGTAGCGAAAGCGAGTCCTAAATGGGCGTTTAGTTGCTGGGAAAAGACGCGAAGCGAGGTGATCTACCCATGGCCAGGATGAAGTACGGGTAACACCGTATGGAGGTCCGAACCAGTGTTGGTTGAAAACAGCTTGGATGAGCTGTGGGTAGGGGTGAAAGGCTAATCAAACCTCGTGATTGCCCGTTCTCTTCGAAATGCTTTTAGGAGCAGCCTCGGATGGTCGTCATTGGTGGTAGAGCGCTGGATGGACTAGGGGCCTTACCAGGTTACTGAATCCAACCAAACTTCGAATGCCATTGAACGCAGTCCGGGAGTGAGACAGTGGGGGCTAAGCTTCATTGTCGAGAGGGAAACAGCCCAGACGACCGGCTAAGGTCCCAAAGTTCATGCTAAGTGGTAAAGGATCTGGAGACGCATTGACAACCAGGAGGTTGGCTTAGAAGCAGCCATCCTTTAAAGAAAGCGTAATAGCTCACTGGTCAAGCGGCTCTGGGCCGACAATCCAACGGGGCTCAAGCATGACACCGAAGCCGTCGATTTACTTCTCCTGCGGGAGTTGTAAGTAGTAGAAGAGCGTTCTCTAGACGTTGAAGCCAGATCGTAAGGACTGGTGGAGCCTAGAGAAGTGACCCTGCCGGCATAAGTAGCGAGAAGGGAAGTGAGAATCTTCCCCACCGTAAGCCTAAGGTTTCCTGAGGAAGGTTCGTCCGCTCAGGGTTAGTCGGGACCTAACGCGAGGCCGAAAGGCGTAGCGGATGGATGTCCGGTTAATATTCCGGAACTACTTGGAAGACGTTATTACGAAGGGGGGACGCAGGAGGCTATACGAGCCGGCGACTGGAAGTGCCGGTTGAGGTTGTAGGGGGATTCACCAGGTAAATCCGGTGAGTCATTCAACCCTGAGAGACCGAAGCGAGAACCGCAAGGTTCACAAAGTCGTAGACGCCACGCTGCCAAGAAAATCCTCTAAGGAGTAGTCCAAGTACCCGTACCGCAAACCGACACAGGTAGGCGAGGAGAAAATCCTCAGGTGCAAGTGTGATCCATCGTTTAGGAACTCGGCAAATTGACCCCGTAACTTCGGAAGAAGGGGTGCTCCGGTTTGTGTAGAGCCTCGCGCTCGAAGCATCTCGGAGTTGCAATAAAGAGGCCCAAGCAACTGTTTAATAAAAACACAGGGCTCTGCAAAGTCGAAAACGACGTATAGGGTCTGACGCCTGCCCGGTGCCGGAAGGTCAAAGGGAGGGGTTAGCCGCAAGGCGACGCTCTGAACTCAAGCCCCGGTAAACGGCGGCCGTAACTATAACGGTCCTAAGGTAGCGAAATTCCTTGTCGGGTAAGTTCCGACCTGCACGAATGGCGTAATGATTTGGGCGCTGTCTCAACGATGGGCACTGCGAATTTGTGGTACCGGTGAAGACGCCGGTTGCCCGTGCCAAGACGAAAAGACCCCGTGCACCTTTACTGCAACTTAGTAGTGAATGCTGCCGCCGTCTGCGCAGGATAGGTGGGAGACTGTGATATCGGATTCTCGGATTCGGTGGAGTCGACGGTGAGATACCACCCTGACTGCTGCGGCGTTCTAACCTGTTCCCCTTATCGGGGAAAGGGACATTGCTAGGTGGGTAGTTTGACTGGGGCGGTCGCCTCCTAAAGTGTAACGGAGGCGCGCGAAGGTTCGCTCAGGCTGTTTGGAAATCAGCCATAGAGTGCAAAAGCATAAGCGAGCTTGACTGCGAGACTTACAAGTCGAGCAGGTGGGAAACCAGGCTTTAGTGATCCGGTGGTTCCGCGTGGAAGGGCCATCGCTCAACGGATAAAAGGTACGCCGGGGATAACAGGCTGATCTGAGCCAAGAGTCCACATCGACGCTCAGGTTTGGCACCTCGATGTCGGCTCATCACATCCTGGAGCTGTAGCAGGTTCCAAGGGTCCGGCTGTTCGCCGGTTAAAGTGGTACGTGAGCTGGGTTTAGAACGTCGCGAGACAGTTCGGTCTCTATCTGGCATGGGCGCAGGAGATTTGAGTGGGGCTGACCTTAGTACGAGAGGACCGGGTTGGACGCACCTCTAGTGTACGAGTTATCCCGCCAGGGGTAGCGCTCGGTAGCTACGTGCGGAAGGGAGAAACGCTGAAAGCATCTAAGCGTGAAACCCTCCACAAGATGAGATCTCCCTAGACGCAAGTCTCTGAAGGCTCCTGGAAGATTACCAGGTCGATAGGTCGGGTGTGGACGTACAGTGATGTATGAAGCTTACCGATACTAATCAGCCGTGAGGCTTGTCTATTGATTCTTTTTTACCCCTCTGTGGTGATGAAGGAACTGCCGTTTGCAGGGTATTTAGTTGTCAAATCGGTTTGCATGACGGGCGCCTTCGGGCGACCGGCGTGCAGTGCCGACGGGCGTATGTCCCGTCGCCACGTTAATTTCAGCCGAAAGCGCGCTTAACCGCTTTCGGGGTTTTAGGTAAGACAAGTTTCCCGGTGGTCATAGGAGTTGGGTCACACCCGTTCCCATTCCGAACACGGAAGTTAAGCCGACTACCGCCGATGGTACTGCATGGGTAACTGTGTGGGAGAGTAGGTCGCTGCCGGGATTATTCTCAAGGGCTCGAGGCTCACGCTTCGAGCCCTTTTTTTATGTACCAAACCGGTCGTGTTAGGCTCCCCTTCTCCCAGGGAGCCATCGCATGACCAAGACCGCCATTCCCGTCGTCGCCATGCTGCTGTCCGCCGGCCTTGCCGCGATTGCGCAGTCAACCCAGTCACCGACCAACGACGCCCCGAATCCCTACACCACGGAAACGGGCTGGGCCAAACTGCCTGAGGGCCGCACCTGGGGCGCCACAAGCGCCGTCGAGATCGATCGCGACGGCGTGTCGGTGTGGGTCGCCGAACGATGTGCCGCCAATACCTGCTGGGATGCCGCCAACGGACGCCCCTCCCCCCTCGATATCGTGCTCAAGTTCGACGCCAGCGGAAACCTGGTTCGGAGTTTTGGCCAGGGCATGTTCGTGTTCCCGCACGGAATTCATGTGGATGCCCAGGGCAACGTCTGGGTCACCGACGGGCAGGACAATTATCCTCGACGCGCGCGCGGCGCGGCCGCGGATGCTCCGTTGCCGCCGATGCCACGCCAGATCATCGGCCACCAGGTTTATAAGTTCAGCCCCGAAGGCAAACTGCTGCTGACGCTCGGGAAGGCCGGCGGCAATCGTCCGAATGAACCTGCCGACCCGTCCTCGTTCTACCAACCGAACGACGTGATCACCAATGCCAACGGCGACATCTTCGTGGCCGAAGGCCATGGATCCACGCACGCGAGAATTGCGAAGTTCGACCGCACCGGCAGATTCCTCAAGGCCTGGGGCTCCCGAGGAACCGGCCCTGGACAGATGGACCAGCCCCATGCGTTGGCGTTTGATTCAAAGGGGCGGCTGGTCGTCGCCGACCGCTCGAACAACCGCCTTCAGATCTTCGATCAGGAGGGCAATCTGCTCGAACACGGCTACGAGCAGTTCAGCCGGTTGAGTGGCATCTGGATCGACTCGCAGGACATCCTCTACGGCACGGACTCCGAGTCCGGATCGGTGGCGCCGGCCCGCAAGGACTGGAAGCGCGGGATCCGCATCGGCAGCCTTCGGGAGGGCCCGACGGCAAAGATCACGGCGTTTATTCCCGATCCTGTGGACAATCCGCCGAGCACGAGTGCTGCGGAGGGCATCGCGGTGGACCGCGACGGGCGCATCTACGGCGCGGAAGTCGGCCCGCGGGCGCTGAAACGCTATATCAAGAAATAACGGGAACACCTTTGACGATAGGGGGAGCGGGCGGTAGAATCCGCGTGCTTCCTGAAATTTCGATTCCGCGCTAGCCGAAGGGCAAGGAGTGCAGCGATGTCTGTCACACGACGCGAACTGTTTTCACGCCTCCGATCAGGCGGCGTAGCTGAAGGGGTACCGCTGAATGGCCTTGCGCTTGCCGCGCGTGGCCATGAGGAGGACTCGGCCCTGTCCTTCTGGTCGGGCCAGACCGGTGGGCGAGGTCGAGGCGCCGGTGTCGCCAGTCAGGCGACCGCTGCGCCTTCCATCAAACTGAGCTCCAACGAAAATCCGATGGGTCCTGGTCGTGCTGTGTTGGATGCGATCACGGGGCGGTTTGGCCAGACAATGCGGTATCCGTTCAACGTGACGCCGGGTGATGCCCAGCTCATTGAGACCATTGCGGCGCTTCACAAAGCGAAGCCCGAGAACGTCGCCTTGGGGGCCGGCTCCCAGGAAATCCTGAAGGTGGCGGTGTGGGGATATACCAGCCCTGCACGGCATCTGGTGACCGCGACTCCGACCTTTGAAAATGCCACCGGCACCGCTCGGCGAATGGGGCACCCCGTGGTTGAGGTCAAGGTGGACGGCCAGTTTCGTCTCGATCTCGAGGGGATGCTGGCCAACGCGCGTGGCGCCGGCCTCATCTTCGTCAACAATCCGAACAACCCGACGGCCACCGTTCATAGTGGCGCCGCGATCAAGGACTTTGTCGAACGCGTCCGCAGAATTTCGCCAGACTCGGTGATTCTGATCGACGAGGCGTATCACGAGTACGTGACTGACCCGGCCTATGAGACGGCGATTCCCCTCGCGTTGAGCACCCCGAACGTCTTTGTGGCGCGCACCTTCTCGAAGGCGTACGGCATGGCCGGTATGCGTATCGGGTATGCGATCGGCATGAAAGACACGGTGCGCCCGCTGGCGCGCCTGGCGCTGCCGTTCAACATCAGTGTGCTCGGGACCATTGCGGCACTCACCGCACTGAATGATCCGAAACACATGGCGGCCGAACGCGACCGCAACACTCAGGCGAGGGACTTCACGCAGAAGGCCCTCGACGCGCTGGGGTGCCGCAGCACAGTGTCACACGCGAACTTCCTGTTTACGAATGTCGGCCGCTCCGCGGCGGCGTTCCGCACCGCCTGCGCCGCGCAGGGGATTCAGGTCGGACGTGACTTCCCGCCCTTTGAAGGCAGTCACGCCAGGATTTCGATCGGCACCATGGAAGAAATGCAGAAGGCCGTAGCGGTCTTCCGCGATGTGCTCGCGCCGGCCAATGCCGGCGGAGGGGAGAACCCGCGATGGTAACCCGACGTGATTTTGTCAGAACCGTTGGCGTCGGCGCAGCCGGTGCCCTGTCCACCTCGTGGATCAGCGCGCGTGGCCGCGAAGCCGGCGTGTGGGCGATGCCGGAACCCGGCCTGCAGGCGCAGGCGCCTGGCTCGATCATTCCGCTCTCCAGCAACGAGAACCCCATGGGGCCCGGACAGGTCGTACTTGACGCGATCACCCGAGCGTTTGGCCCGTCAGGCGCCACGCCCGGTCGCTACTCGAGCGCGACCGGTGATCTGCGGGACGCCCTCGCGAAGTCGCTCGGTGTGGCGCCGGCGAACATCACGTTGGGCTGCGGGTCCACACAGATTCTGCGGACGTCGACTCATGTGTTCACCGCCAGAGACAGGGCGCTCGTCGGCACGATCCCCACGTACGAAGAGTGCGCGGGTTATGCCGACATGCTCGGCCACCCGGTGCGCGCGGTGTCGCTCGACCGCAACTTCAGGGCGGACCTCGACCGCCTTGTGGATGCCTCACGGGGGGCCGGATTGGTCTTCTACTGCAATCCGAACAACCCGGTCGCGACGTACGTCGGGGCGCGGGAGACCAAGGAGTTCATCGCCCGTGTACACCGGTTGTCGCCGGAAACAACGATTCTGGTTGATGAGGCGTACTTCGACTACGTCACCCACCCGGATCATC